>Ga0316205_10000563_pt1 | contig 65807 bp, 53 predicted proteins | sample 3monthpyrite_MG_FD_204941 | JGI IMG/M metagenome (GOLD analysis project Ga0316205, IMG submission 204941) | Microbial mat bacterial communities from mineral coupon in-situ incubated in ocean water Damariscotta River, Maine, United States -... | ecosystem: Environmental > Aquatic > Marine >...
CATTCATAACGGTATTTTGGCCGCCGTGAAGAACTGAGATATCTGCCATAGGATTCACCTTATGTGCAGGTAAAAATCCGGTTACGATGACATTAGAAGGTACATCAACATTCATATCTTTGATGTGAGTTTCAACGGGCGCAATAACCCGGTAAGGCTTGTCTCTGAACCCTTCAATGATATCGGCGATGAGCCGGGGTTTGCCCGAACTGCCCATCGCGAAGTAAACAATCGGTTTATCTCTGGGCATTTCCTCGATTTGTTTCGGAATATCAGATTCTAATCTTAGAGGCAGGGGGCCAATATAATGAAGATTCGGACGTAGCTTAGATAACCCAACCCATTCGGGTATGTCGGCCAGAAGTGTATAGTCACCCTCAAGCACTTCGATAAAATTTTTAAATTCTTTTAGTCCGTATCTTTTTGCCAATGTATTGAACGGCTTTGCAGGTAACTTCATTTTGAGGATAAGCTTGCTAACCCATTTACTCAGTTGTTCTTCAGTAAACAACCAGCACAGGAAAGCGAATTTGCGTCGATCCGGCCAGGATTGAAGGCCAGCCTTATAGTATTCTGTGATGCTGGTGGAGTGGAGTACATTGACAAAGGGCACGCCAACGACTCGAGTAGAAATCATTACACTCTGACACCAGCCGGTCAGTACACAGGCGGGTTTTATCTCATTAAATAACTGTATTTCATTATCAACCCTGGGTTGCATTTCATCGGCGGTAAAATAACCCACGGTATTTAATGTTTCACCGCTGAGTGCTTTTCTCACATGTCGCAACTGTTTATCCGTCAAGCGTGGCTCCATTTTTTTGAGAGTAAATCCGGCTTCAACTATTAAGCGCTCAAAATTGCCGCCATAACTGATGAATATGACATTGAACAGCTCTTTACAGGCGCGCGCAATTTCGATGTGCCTGCCTGTTTCGGCAAGATTATATCCAGCTACTGCGAATACAATTGTTTTCATATGGATGTACCTCCAGAAGTGATTAGTTATCGTTGTTGATCTTCAACTTGCATAAAAACGAAGATCCCTTTGGCACGATAGACCATCGATAGATATCGCGGCCTAACGTCAGCTGTCAGCGGCGGCGTTTACGCCGTACGCTGAACAGCTTTGTTGTGCACATCAATTCTCAGAACTGCAGCCCACCAGTGACATAGAGATGAAATCCCCCTGCATCTCGGTCCTGGCCGAAAAGGGTGACCTCACCGTGTGAATAGCGAGCATCTAGTCCAAGCACAAATCCAGGGGAAACTGTATAATAAGTTCCCACTCCAAACCAACCTCCCACAGCGCTGTCATCCTCTTTCGTCTTGATACTCACCATCTCGTATTCCTGTTCAGCGTACATGAATGCAACACCACCCCCGATGTAGGGTTGCATTTTCTCGTGTTGGTTCAGGAATATCTTCCGCACACCAAGGTGGATTTCCGTGGTATGCCCCAGGTCTTCCATGCCATTGTGATCGTGTTTGCCACCAGTATCCATTAGGTCAAGTGACATGCTTATTGGCCACGAAGATTCTTTCACATCGGTGATAAATCCCAAAGAGTAATGCTTGTCCAGATCAAGCCAATCGCTGTCATCTAGAATTTTTACACCTGCAAGAACACCAACGTGACCAGACCACTCATAGGCCTGTGCCAAGGATGTGGTCATCAGCAATAGCATTGTTGTGGCAGCGGTTTTGAGATTCGAATTCAGCGTCATGACGCAGACCTCCTTTATGGTTAATTCACATTTTCATTCCGATTCGTTGTACAACGACTTAAATAAGGGTTTAATTTGCTTGTATGGTGTATTACTTATTACCCAATTTTTCTTTACGCTCTTTGGTGAATTCCCACCATTTTTTAAGTGGCCCGCCTTGCATATATCTTACGGCAGAAATAAACACATCAATAACACATGGGTCATGTCGTTTGCATGTAGCATTGCAAAGGTCACTATACATTTGATAAGGATCCCTGCCTATTAACTCAATTGGTTCCTTTATCCCTAAAAGAATAAAATCCTTTTCAATAGCCTTACCAACATTAGGTATGTCTTGAAAATTCTTAATTTCATTTCGTGACATATGTTTTACTTCTGCGCCCTAACCTTCGCCTTGAAATGCCAGCGCTTTCGAGACTTCATTTATACTTACTGCTACAAGATGATCTGATCTCCATTACTGCTTGAAAACTTTCCACTCCTATCAGGTGTTTCAAAATACATTTATTGTATGCGCTTTTTTTTGCTGAAGTTACATTAGGATTTTTATGGTTCTCTTTGCAAGCTTGTTTTATCAGTTGAGTGCTGAGATCAAGTTTCGCACCTTTTAGTGATTTAAGAATACAATTATCGTATTCCAGTTGTCCGGCAACTGTTGGAGTTGATATTGCAAATAGAAAAACAGCAATGGTGATAAGTGAATGTTTCATGTTAACTCCTGCAGATATAAATAAGTTTTTCCATGGTATTCTGGTATTTGTTAATTTCTATCCTTCACCTTCAGTCGCAATATAATTTCTCAGGCGACTAAGCCATTCATCCAGGCCTTGCTCATCAAGAAAAAAATCAAAGTGCCCCAAATTACGCTGCAAATTCATTAAATCGATAAGAAAAACGAAGACGGCATTCGTTGCAGACACCTGCGCCACTAATGCTGCATTCTGAGCATCTAACAAATCGAGTATTGAAAGTGCGCCTCGTGAATAGGCATCGGTAACCAGTGTGTGGTTTTTGCGCGCGGCTATCGCCGCTTCTTTTGAAAGTTCAATGGCCGGATAAGATGCAGTGATCTGGTGAAGCGTGGCCCGCACACGTTGTTCAATGCGTTCCGCCGTCGCATCAAGTTGCAACTTATTTTGCTCAACCGCCAGCCGCGAACCCGACACACGAGCCCGCCGTGCGCCGCCTTCATACAATGGAATAGACACATTAACCCCAACGGCCCAGTCCGTATCACCCTCGGCGGGCAAGCCGGCCTGTCGGCTTTCATCCATCACATTGCTGACTTCACCTTGAAGGGCAACCGTCGGCGACCAGTAGGCGCGCTGATTAACCTTGAGTTCCAGTTGACTGGCTGCCGCCAGAGCCTGCAGACCTGCCATTTCAGGTGAAGCCGCCAGGGCTTCTTTGAGCATGAAGTCACCCATTAGCTGAAAAGCATGATCATTGTTAACGTAATCAAATAGCTCCTTGCGACTGACCAGCAGGCTCGGATCATCAAGTGTTGCAGATGTGATAATGAAAGGTTCTTTAAATGGACGATGCAATAGACGGTTGAGCGCATCGCGAACCTGTTGATACTGTGCCTGGGCTGTCAGTAATTCTTTTTTTGACGTGGCTAACTCACTTTGCCAGCGGTAAACTTCAGCGGGCTTCCCAACCCCCAGGCGCTGTCGATCTTTCGTCAGTCTTAAATTGGTTTGTGTGAGGTTTGTATTCTGCCGTCGGATCTGTACCAGAGTTTGTGCCCGCAGCACATTAAGATAAGCCAGGGTTGCATCCTGAATAATATCCAGCTCCAACTGGCGGTAAAGCGCCTGTCTGTTATTCTGCAGATAACGCTGGATATGAACATTGCTAAAGACTTCATCAGAATAAATCAGCTGGCTTAACGTCAGCGCCGCCTTTGTAGACTGTTCTGCTACTGCACCGATGATGACGATCGTATTATCATCATTAAGTTGGGCGTAACCAATGTTAGCCCTTAGTTGTGGATGTAATCTGGCGCGAGCTTCGTCAATCTCGGTCTGTCCACCTTCAAGCCCAAGCGCCGTTGCACGCAAATCAAGATTAGCTCTGACCGCCTCATGCGCGACGCTGGATAATGTCAGTGAACGACCGCTCGGTAATGGTTCTTCATTAAGCAAAATAGCCTGATGAATAATATCGAAACGGGGAAACAATCCGATGGCGCGGGCTGTCGCCATATTCAGAGTTAAGCGGCGCTTGCCTTCAAATGTAATGGGCTGGTTTTCGGCCGCTTCGCCTTTCAGTACGGCATACATGTTTAACGCGTTGCGCCGTGCCAGTCGCTGCCAGTCTGACGCCGGGGCTTCGGACATCAACACGCCCTGTTCCACTAGATGCGAGCCAATCAGACTGTAACTGGGTAAACGTTTGTCAATCAATGCCTTAATCAGGCGATCCAATGCGGCTGGAGCAAGACGCGGCAGGCTGGTCACCACCACCGCCTCAATATCGTCAGGTAATTTACTTGCCAGATCTTCGTCCTGTTTTATTTGCATAATAAAATGCAGTTCGACCCCCTTTGATAAGGCAACATCACGAGCACGTTGAATTAATCCGGGGAGCGCTTCATATACGCTTGCATCAATAAGTACGGCCAGCTTGCGGAAACCAACAACACTGCGAAAGGTTTTTAAATCACGTTCAAAATTGGTTTTTCCACCCAGATAGTTGAGATTTCGGATACCGCTGGTATTGCCTTTTAAGTCCATACCCAGTAGATGCGCATCCCACACAAAGGGTGCAAAGGTGGGTTTACGCAATGGTCTATTAAGGATGGCGACAGCACTTGAAACGTAGCCAAGGGCAAGCACTATGTCTACTTCAGGATCATTCTGAAGCTGTTTAAAAGCGGCCTCGATATGTTTTGCCGACCAGCCTCCGTCAAGTTGTTTTGCTGGCGGGAAACGCAGTTCAACATCGCCTTTAGTTAACGCCTTCAATTCACTCTTGAACTGTTCCGGTGTCCAGCCAGCTTGTTCCGTCTGACCATCTATGATGACGCCGATAGTGACAAGCTTTGCCGCATGCGCTGTGAATAGCGGTAAAGACATGAGTAGAATCAATGTGTATACAATACATTTTTGCTTCATGACGCTTTTTCTCCGTATTCCAGAACAACGGTTTAAATCATTTATCCCTGCGACAGGGTCACTGTCTTGCGAAACCGTAGTAGCGCAGCAGTAAAGAACGCTGCGCCAATGGCTACGATGGCCAGCAGCTGCGGCCACACCACCGAAAGGCCGGCGCCGCGAAACAGAATCGCCTGGGCGAGGCTCACGAAGTGCGTGGTCGGCGCGGCCATCATGACAGTTTGGACGGCGAGCGGCATGCTCTCGAATGGCGAGCTGGCACCTGAGAGCATTTGCAGCGGCAACACTACCAGGATCATCAGCAGCGCAAACTGGGGCATGGAACGGGCCACGGTGGCGAGCAGGATACCCAGCGCGGTGGTCGAGAACAGGTGCAGCAGCGCCGCGAACAGGAACAGCGGCACCGAACCGGCAATGGGCATAGCCAACGCACCCTGCACCACGATTGCGAGGGACAGTGCCGCTACCACCAACACCACCAGGCCGTTGGCCCAGACTTTGGCGGCCATAATCTGAAACGGTGTGAGTGGCATCACCAGCAGGTGCTCGATGGTGCCGTGCTCGCGCTCGCGGATCAGCGCCGCGCCTGCCAAGATCATCGACATAAAGGTGATGTTGTTGACCAGCTCCATGGCTCCGAAGAACCACACACCATTGAGGTTAGGATTGTACTGCATACGAGTTGCTAGCCGGATCGGCAGCGCCGGATCGCCGCGGTATCCTTGGATAAAGCGAGTGACTTCGTCGGTGATGATATTGTGGATGTAACCGGTGCCGATGAAGGCCTCGCTCATGCGCGTGGCGTCGATGTTGAGCTGGATCGCCGGCTGACGCCCGGCCAGCACATCACGCTGGAAGCCGGCGGGAACGTGCAGCGTGAAGGTGTAGAGTCCAGCGTCGAGTCCCGGATCGACGTCCACAAACTCAATGAGTGTTGGCGGCAGAAACTCAGGCGGACGCAGCGCACCAAGCAGTCGCTGTGACAACGGCGAACGATCCTCGTCCACCACCGCCACCGACGCGTGGCGCAACTCGGTTGATTGGCTGTTGGCGGCTTCGTAGAGGCCGAAGGAAAACATCCATATCAGAAGTCCAAGCAATACCTTGTCGAACCACAAGCAGCGCAGCTCCTTGACCCCCAGTTGTAGTATGTTGGCGAGGCGGCGCATGGTCATTTCTCCTGTTTACGCAACAACAGCGCGCAAATCACGATGATAGTCGGAACAAATATCCCCAGCGCCACGAACTGATCGGTGAGATCACTGAATCCCAGCGCCTTGCTGAACGTGCCGCGGGTGATGACCAGGAAATGCGTCGTAGGGTAAATCATCGACATCACGGCAGCGCCGCCCTCAAGCGACGAAACCGAGGAGTTCAATCCGGATAACGATAGAGCCGGCATTAAGGTGGCGAGGGTGGTGCCGAAGACCGCCGCCACCTGCGAGCGGGTGAAGGTCGACATTAGCAGGCCAAGCCCGCTGGTGGCAGTCACGTACAGCAACGCGCCGAGCGTGATCGCTGCGAGGCTGCCCTTGAACTGCACACCGAAGGCAAGCACCGCCAGCGCTAACAGTCCAAAAAAACTGATCATGCTGATCCCGACGTACGGCAGTTGCTTGCCTAGCAGGAATTCCAGGCGGGTCATCGGTGTCACGTACAGGTTGGTGATGGAGCCCAATTCCTTCTCGCGTACCACGCCCAGTGCCGTCAACATTGCCGGAATAAAAACCAGCATGATCGGAATGGTGGCCGGCACCATGGCGTTAATGCTCTCGAAATCCTGATTGTAGCGATATCGAGCCTCGATGCTCGCGGCCGCCACGGGCGAGGTCACGCCGCTGCGGGTCGCGAGATCGGTCAGGTATTGATAGTGCAGGCCCTGCACATAGCCGCGGATAGTCTCGCCGCGAAACGGCATGGCGCCATCGATCAACATGCCGACTTCGGGTGAACGACCACGCTTGAGGTCGGCGCCGAAGCCGGGCGGAATTTCGATGGCGAGGCTCAACTTAGCGCTACGCATGCGCCGGTCGAGTTCGGCTTGATCGTACAGAGGTGGGCGCTCGATGAAATAGCGCGAGCCGGCGATATTCTGAATGTAATCGCGACTCTCGGGTGTCTGATCGCGATCCAGTACCGCGAAGCGCAGATCGTCGACGTCTAAGTTCATGCCGTAACCGAGCAGGATCATGAGCAGTGCCGAGCCGAACAGCGCAAAGGTAAGTCGGATCGGATCGCGCCACAGTTCCAGGGTCTCGCGGCGCGCCACTCCCAGCAACCGCGCCAGGCGGAACCCGCTGCGCGCTGGTTTCGCGGTCGGCGCCGCTGAAGCCGGGACGGTCAGTGTGGCTTCCGGTTCCTTGCCGACGGCCTCCTCGAGATAGGCGATGAAGGTCTCCTCCAATGTTGCCGCGCCACGCGTCTGCTTGAGCACCGCCGGCGTATCGCTGGCCAGCACCTTGCCAGCGTGCATCAGTGAAATACGGTCGCAGCGTTCGGCCTCGTTCATGAAATGGGTAGAGATGAAAATGGTCACGCCCTGGCAGCGAGCGATATCCAGTAGCAGTTCCCAGAATTGATCGCGTGCAACCGGGTCGACGCCTGAGGTCGGTTCGTCGAGGATCAGCATCTCGGGTTTGTGTACCATGGCCACCGCGAGTGACAGGCGCTGGCGGATGCCGAGCGGCAAGGAAGCGGCGAGCGCGTCGACGTGTGCGCCGAGACCGAAGCGTTCGACCAGCTCGCGTACGCGCGGCGCAACCTGGTCGGCGGGCAGGTGGTACAGGCGCGCATGCAGCACCAGGTTCTGGCGCACGGTCAGCTCCGAGTACAGCGAGAATGCCTGGGTCATGTAGCCGACCCGCTTGCGGGTGGCGAGGTCACGCGGATCGACCGGTTGGCCGAAGAGCTTCGCGCTGCCCTCGCTCGGCGGCAGCAGGCCGGTCAGCATCTTCATGGTGGTGGTCTTGCCGCAGCCATTGGAGCCGAGAAAGCCGAAGATCTCGCCGCGCTCGATGCGGAAGCTCACGGCATCGACCGCAGTGAAGTCGCCGAAGCGCATGGTCAAACCCTCGGCCTCGATGGCCATAGCGCCGCCGCTCTCCACTTCGCGCGGCGACACGGTGAGAACGCGGTGGCCAGCGCGCTGCGCCTCGGGCAGCAATGCGATGAACGCCGCATCGAGAGTGACGGCGCCGGTGCGTGCCTTCAGCTCGGCCGGACTGCCGGTGGACAGCACCTGGCCATCATTCATCGCCACCAGCCAGTCGAAGCGCTCGGCCTCCTCCATGTAGGCGGTGGCAACGATCACGCTCATACCTTCTCGACGCGCGCGCAGCCGGTCGATCAGCTCCCAGAACTGGCGGCGCGACAACGGATCGACACCGGTGGTCGGCTCGTCTAGGATCAGGAGGTCGGGGTCGTGGATCAGTGCGCAGCACAGACCCAATTTCTGCTTCATGCCGCCTGATAGCTTGGCCGCCGGACGGTCGCGAAACGGTGCGAGCCCGGTGCTGTGCAACAGCTCATCAATGCGCTGCGCGCGCTCGGCGCGCCCCTGGCCGAACAGCCGACCGAAATAATCAATGTTATCGAATACCGATAGCGTCGCGTACAGGTTACGGCCCAGGCCCTGTGGCATGTAGGCGATACGTGGCGCGATCGCGTTGCGGAAACCTGCACGGCGCATATCTCCGCCGAACACCTCGACCGTGCCGGTCTGCAGGCGGCGCGCGCCGGCGATGAGTGCAAGCAGACTCGACTTGCCCACACCGTCCGGGCCGATCAGTCCAACGCGACAACCCACCGGAATGTCGAGCGTGATGTCATCAAGCGCACGCATCTTGCGATAGCGATGACTCACGCCGGCCACGCACGCAACCATTTCCGCTGACGCACTCATGGCGGCAGCTGCGCCTGCAACGACTCGGGCCAGGCGACGTCGGTGCCGAGTCGCACGTACGCCAGACCCGGCACGCCGGATTTCATGATCGCACTGTGTTTCGCAAGCAGCGCCGGATCAATCCGCACTTTGACACGGAACATGAGCTTCTCGCGCTCTGTACGGGTCTCGACCTCCTTTGGGGTGAATTGCGCCTCGGGCGAGACGAACGATACCGTCGCCGGAATGACATATTCAGGTATAGCATCCAGTACGATGCGTGCTTCATCGCCGATGTGCAAACGCCCAACCTGTAGCGTCGGCAGGAAGATAGTCATAGAAGCATCGGTCAGGTCAAGAACCGTCAGGACCTTGCCTCCAGCAGGCAAGACTTCACCCGGTTCAGTTAACCGGTAGAGAACCCGGCCAGCGATGGGCGATTTTAGAATACTGTCTTCTATTTGAACTTTGAGTAATTCGGTATTCGCAATGGCCGCCTCAATGGCAGCTTCTGAATTTGACAATTGTGCTTGTGACGCTGCCAATGTTGCCTTCGCTGTTTGCACGGCGGTTTCATCTCGTTGCAATTGTTCCAGTGATATATTGTCATTTTCATAAAGACCTTTGGAACGACTTAAATCTTTTTTTGCCAGGGAAAGTTCACTTTTACGTTGTGCGATCACCGCGATTGCAAAAATTCTTCCGTGCCGTGCACTTCTCACTTCGGCTTCTGCCCGACGCAGTTGGGCATCCAGTTCTTTGGTATCAATCTGGGCAAGCGCTTGATTAAGCGCAACTTTATCACCCTCTTTAACCAGCACTGAGGCAAGCCGGCCACCAAACTTGGTGGTGATATCGACTTCGACAGCTTCGAGACGCCCGTTACCGAACGCCAAGTCTGGTGGGAGTTCTGGCTTATGGAAAAATGTGAATAAAAAAGTGATAGCAGCAGTTACAATGAGCAGTGCAATTACTGCATTTTTCCACTGCATTGTGAATCTATACGTCATTTTTGAACTCCATTTCGGTGTTTTTATTTATCTACACTTTATCTATCAACACTTTGAATTTGCGTAGTTAAAAAAATCTGGACACACCGACTTGTTATTCTGCTTATCTTTTAATTATAATCCTCATGTAACTGTATTGTACGAGCTGTTTGGTAAACATCGACGTCAAATGATGCTTATTTAACATTCTAATGATCAGAATCAAGTTAAATTTTTTATAACCAATCCGTAAAAGCAATCCCTATACCTACTCGATTCACTCGAACATTATAATCAATAAGGCTCTCACCATAGCCATTAAAATACTGTGCAAACCACTTTACACGACGACTCATTGGAAAACTCCAGTTAAGTTCAATCGCACCGTTTGAACTATGAAAATTATTTCTTAGCATAATACTAAAAGTATGTTCCCCTCCGGCGTAGACTGTTCGGATTTCCCCATGGCCAAGAAATTTTTCAATGTCAGGGTTACTCTCTTCACCCGAACCCGTACCGCCTAACCGATACCATGGTTTGAGACTCAGGTAGAAGTCCCCGTACTGAAAAATAAAATCTGCGTAGAACCGATTCCAGCTCCGTGAAAGTGCTTCAGATTGACCATTCGACTGATGAACGAAACCTAGCTGAATCAATCGATTTTTGAAGCCCAGGTATTCCCAGTCATTTTGAAAAATCAGAAAAATTTCTGGTTCATGTACGGTTTCGCGAAACGGGCTTGATGCATCTGCATTATAGGCCTGCCAAAATGAAAGATTAGTATATGCAAACTGGACTGAGCCCTGATTATCAAATAAATTTTCGATAATAGTAAATTTCATACTAAACTGAAATTTAACTTCATTTTTATCCAGCTCACCATCACCTGATACATCCGCCGACGTTTCGTTGGGCTCATCATTATAAGAAAGCGGCAAAATATAATTTGGTTTATGTGGTGTAAGCACAAATGACTGTAAGCGTGTCGCGCGCTCTATTTTTATACGCTGATCAAGCGCTGACAATTCATCTTTAGTTGCTTTAGCTATTGATTCTTCTGCAACAACGGTTACAGGCATCACAAGAGTGACAATATAAAAAAAACCAAAGATATTTAGTGCTTTCATAAAAAGTAACTTCCACTATGGTGTTGTCCAGGAATAATACATGAGGTGGTGTCTCTATAAATTCAGAAGCCTGGATACCATCGCTTACCGGTATATTTTTTCGTATAATGTTATTTTAAAAGAAACCTGTGAATTTGAGCATGATACCTTTAGCATCGTATGATGGATTTTTTTGATCAACACCTTGGCCGTTAGATATATGTGCCCAATTGTAGCCAACGCCTATAGCATTTGAATTGCCTAGCTGATATTCAAAAGCAGGACCTGCTCGCCACATAAAATTATAGTAATCCCCACCGGCAGGAAATTTTTTATTGTAAACAACGAAATTCCCACTGCCATTAAGATAAACCGAAAATTTGTGACTACTCCACAATTGAAAACTTGCCAGTAAGCCCGGACCTAAACCAAAAGCAGAATTATCAAAATTCACCTCCCTTAGATCACCGTCCTCAATACTTCCTTCCAATTGTGTGATACTTCCGGTTGCATATGTGGCAACCAGGCCAAAATATATTTTCAAATTTATTTTATCTGCTTTTGCGAACAGGAAGTTAATGTCTATATTGGTTGTATTAATATCACGATCGTTTTTTGTTGGTGCTAGATATTCAATACTAATAAATTTAGTGTTACTACCTGAGGGCATATCTGAAGCGACTGACTCATTAGCAGTAACGAAAGAAAACAATAACAAGATAATCACAACCGATTGATTACTTAAAACAACATACGTCATGACTTTACAATAAATGATATTCATTTTTCGATCCTGCAATATGTTTAATTTTTGTAACTTCTCCTGATTTTCCATGTTTATATTTTTCTGGTTTATATTTTGCTGATTTACATTTTTATGATTCACATTTTTATGAGTCAGGTTTCATGCTCAACCGTTATAACAACATTTCCAGTTTTTTGGCCTTTTTCAACATATTTATATGCCTCGATAATTTGTTCCAGTGAAAATTTTCTATCTATCACCGAATTGTATTTACCCTGCCCTATAAGTTTTTTTATTAAATGCAAGCTTCTGTTAATGTCTGTCGGAACTGGAAATACGGTTTTTTTATTGCAGAGTAAACGACTTATCATTGGTGTTATGAGTGGTAAATAAATATTTTGTGACATGTAACCCAGATCAGATGAAATATAAACCCCACCGGGCCTAAGCAGCTTCATGCATTTTAAAAATGAACTTTTACCTACAGCATCAAAAACGCAGTTGTATTTCCCATCATCATTTGTGAAATTTTCTTTTGTGTAATCAATGACTTTACTGGCACCTAATTGCTTTACTAATTCTATATTTTTTGTAGCGCATACGGCGGTTACATTCACATCAAAATATTTTAGAAGCTGAACTGCTGCCGAACCAATGGCTCCAGTCGCACCATTAACTAACACATTCTGCCCCTTTTGCAGATCAACTTTGTTTATAAAATTATACGCATAATGTGCACCTTCAGAACTTGCTGCTGCCTGCTCATACGTAATACCTTCAGGCATTGTTATTGCTTTATCTTCTGAAATTTTTAAATATTGAGCCTGAGAACCTGCACCCTCACCATCAAAACCAAACACCTTATCCCCAACCTGAAAAGATAAAACCTTCCTCCCGACTGCCTCAATCTCACCAGCAAATTCAGATCCTGGAATTTGTTTTTTGGGTTTAAACAATCCCGTTACCAGTCTCATAAAAAATGGTTTTGCTCTAATGGTTGCACAGTCTGTTCGATTAACCGTTGCCGCATGCACCTTTACCAGAAGTTCGTTGTCACTGGGCACAGGCTTTTCTACCTCTTTGAGCTGAAGCACATCCGGTGGCCCATATTTTGTCCAGGACACAGCTATCATGTCTCTTCTACTATGGTGATAGCAATTTTGCCTTTAACATGGCCTTCGCCATAATATCTCATGGCTTCAGCAAGCTTGCTTAATGGATAACATTTATCAATCACGGGGCTGACTGAACCTGCTTCAAAAAATGTTTTCATAACATTCAAATCATTTGCATCAGGTTTATGCATTAACAGGTGCATTTTTTTGTGACTAAACAATGAGAGCCAGGGCCACAGAAACAAGAGTTGATTCACCAGTTTAGTAGAACCACCGACCATGATATAACACCCATTGGTGCTAAGTGCTCGCCGGTAATCAACGATGGAATGATGCCCCTGCACATCTAGAATCAAATCATACTGTTGCCCGTTTCGAGTGAAGTCCTGCTGGGTAAAATCGATAACATAATCAGCACCAAGCGATCGCACAAAGTCCATTTTGTTTGTAGGGCACACCCCTGTCACCTCTGCCCCGTATGATTTGGCCATCGGTACTGCAAACGAACCCACACCACCCGAAGCACCATTTATCATTACGGTGCGGGCCTGATCAATCTGTCCTTTGCGCAGCCCTTGCAGAGCAAGAACCGCTGCCTGAGGAACAACCGCGGCCTGTTCAAATGTCATTGTAGTGGGTTTCAAAGCGAGTAAATTTTTATTTGCCGGCGCGCAGACATACTCGGCAAAACCTCCCCAACCACTATTGGATAAGTCAGCAAATACTTCATCACCAACTTTAAAATTTTTTACATTTTTACCTACAGTTTCAATGCGCCCTGAAATATCACAACCAAGTATCTTTATTCTTGTTGGCTTGCGTAAACCAACCATTAAGCGATTAACGAAGGGTTTTCCAATAAGTATTTCCCAGTCCCAGGAATTGATAGACGACGCATAAACTTTTATTAACACTTCATTGTCTTTAGGCGTGGGTTTAGCCACGTCCCTAAACTCAAAAAAGTCTGGCGATCCGTAGTTTGTTAAGACACTCGCTTTCATAAATCCTCTTTTCAGGTCCAGAACAATCGTTTATTTTTTTAACTTAAATGTCGGATGCTAATGTACAGATTAGCATCGCTGTAACGTCTATTAGTTACTTCATACCGCTCTTATTTACCAAATACCGGGCAGTAATCGATAACGAGTTTTTTGGGTATATTCCGGGTAGCCTTCAAGTTCAGCATACAATGTACGATCCTCAAGATAAGTGCGCACAATCAGCAGCAGTGTCAGAAAAACAGAAAGCCCCAATGTATAACGAGACCCGAGCGCAACGGGTAGTGCAAACAACAAAATGATGACAACGGTGTACATGGGATGACGCACCAGGGCATAGGGTCCAGTTGTAATGACTTTGTGTCCACGCTGCTTATCAATTTTTACCACCTGTGCCAGATAGGTGTTCTCACGCATGATCCAGGCAAGTAAAATAAAACAGGGAATATGCACCAGCAGCGCAATAAGTTTCATCCATAATGGCAGCGGCTCGCTCCATCCATAACGCACCACATCAAAACCGGGAATAATATACTGTGCGATAGCCGCGATAAAAAACAGCGACATAATCACTTTATCCCAGATCTTCTGCTCCTTGTGGAATGGTACTGGTTTTAATCGCTCTGCCAGTAAGGCAGGATCATATCGCAATAAGTATTGCGTAGTGACAACCCCGAAAACTGCCCAGAGCACAACCACGACCCACGCCTCCCACCAATACCCGATACCTGCCGGCCACATCAGGGCAACAGTAAATACGCTCATACGGATAAGTAGACTTAACCAGATCATGGCAGGTTTGTGATTATGTTGCTGATTATTCATCTTACTCAATTGAATCTCCCGTGCCTGGAATACTATATCGACTACCGGTTTTTCTACTTGTGATAAACAGTTTATCATCGGCCAGATTATATATTTTCGTAAAAAAACCGGGCAATTACAATGGCAGTAAATGAGCAGCCTGGCTCGTATGATACTGACCACTTGAACAGCATATTCTACATCCATGGTGTTGTGTGCGGTCTTACCAACAATCGGTATTGTTAACACATCAGTTCATTAATCTTCTATCATTCTCTTTCATGCAAAGCATGTCACCACGATTAATATTTTTTTCCATTTAAATCAATTTAAAAAACCTATGGCCGCCAGGTCTGCTTATGACATCAAGTAGTTTATTTAAATTCATCGGCCCCATAGATAAGCTACACCATGAATAAAAGTAAATTTAAATATTCAATTTAGGCTCACTAACAACATACTTAGTTGATTTCTCAATTTACTGAACCGGCACCGACACCCCGCATGCTAGTTTAACAAATTGACAGTGTGAACCTGTTGATATAGATCGGGTATTACATGCTACCGTGGTAGCGCAAGAATAAGAGGACACCAAACAGGTGCGCAGTGTTACAAAACATCTGAATTCAATCTAAGCCTTTGTTTTTACCGGCTACCTGGCATGGGTGTTTCGAAATGTTATCGAGAAATGCATATATTTTATATGATCAGGGTAACTCCGCTTTCACCGGTTGAGACCGTCCCACAAAATCGGCATTAAGAGTTTGATAATATAATGCCAGAGATTAGTCAGTAATAACTTCAACATAATTACCGACTATACTAAAAAAAATACATAGCATTTTAAGATTTTTTTCATTTTCATCCTGATCCTTCTGATTACTGTCTCAGAAATTTCTAGTCATATGAACGCACCTTTACTCGCCTGCCTTCTTTGATCGTATCATCTGGATATAAGATAACAATCTGATCAATATTCAATCCATCTAAAACCTGTGCCACCAGACCATTTTTTTGACCAATTTTTATTTTACGAAGGTAAGCTCGACCACTTTTCAATTCATAGACAGCCCAGTTATCTCCATAATGAAACAGTGCACTGGCCGGTATTTGTAAAACATTATCGTCTTCCCAGAGAATAAACTGCGCTTCAACTCGGTAGCCATCACCCAGTCGTTGCCATTTTTCTGAATCGGAGACGATATCAGCGATAACCAGTACCCGTTGCTCTTCAACTCCCAATGCCGATATTTTGGTAAAGCCAACAGGTTCCACTTTGCGTACTATCCCTTCAAGAGGATTCTCCCCTCCCCAGCGGTGAAATAACACCCGCACGCCTTTTTTTATCTGCACTGCATCCGCTGATAAAACATCCACTTCAACTTCAAGCGCCTGTGGATTGCCTACTTCGATCAAGGCTTGTCCCGCATCCACGACGCCTTCACTTTCATGGTAGACTTTCAAAACGCTACCATTGATGGGTGCGATAATGTCGACGTGTTCGACGCCCTGGCCAGTATCTTTAGCTGCTGAATATGCCAATATGGTACGTGCCGCTTCCAGTTCATGTCGCGCTACTTCAACGGCAAATTCTGATGAACGTTGGGCGGCTTTTGTCATGCTCGCACGTGCAGCCGCTTTGTCTTCTTCATCCTGTGACACCAGTTGTTGATTACGAAGATTTTTAATGCGTTTATACTCCTCTAGTGCAAGCTCTTCATCGGCTTTAACGACCCGAGTCTTCTGCTCCTCGGCAAGTATCTTCGCTTTTGCTGCTGCGACACGAGCTTTAGCTTCAGCACGACTACGCACATCCAGCACCTGGGGACGTAAGGGGTCAAGATCAACCAATGGCTGGCCTTGTTTAATAGCATCTCCAACCTCAAGTTCAAACCGTCGCACATAACCAGCAACCGGAGCAGATATAATATATCGATCGATCACGCGGGTTTTACCCTCTTCAACTACCGCCACCAGTAGTGGACCGCGTGAAACAGTTGCCACATCAACCCAGCTCGGTTGCGGCCAGAACCCAACCACCAGGCCGACAATAATAGCGACGATCATCCCAAGTAATCCGATGTGGTGTGGTAGTTTCATGACGGCTTATTCCTTTGTTTTTAATACAGCAATTAAATCCAGTTCATCAAGTTTGCGGCGTACCATAAAAGCAGATGCTGCTGCAGCAACTAAAACCACCAGTGCAGCGAATGTATAAGTGTCACGATCCAGTATTAATGGAACGCGATACATCTCACTCTCAAGATTACTTACAATATATCCACATAAACCGTAACCAAGTAACAGGCCCAACGGAATCGCAAACAGGGTTAGTATTGCTAATTCGCCTAGCAAGATGTATGAAATCTCGCTACGCTTCATGCCAAGCACCCTTAAACTGGCCAGTTCACGACTGCGTTCGACGAGCATGATCCGCGCGCTGTTATAAACAATACCGGCGGATATTACCACCGCGAAAATAGTTGCGATGGTCGAATAAAATAACATGGTCTGATCCATGGTCTTTCGATAGTTGATAAGCTCATGTTGTCGTACGATGCTCCCCGCGATACGCGGCATGTCCTTCAGGCGTTTCATAATTTCAGGCAACTCTCGTTCATCAACGCTAAGAAGTGCACCATTTATCGCAGTGGGTTCAACTAATAAATGGTTGAGAGAATGTAGACTCATATACCCGGCAACACCGAGATATTGTTTTACGAATCCCACCACCTGCACTTGTCGTCGGGTGTCTTTGCCATCCAGTATTTCCACGGTTATCCAGTCACCGGGTTTTACGTCGAGGATCTTCACAAAATAATCGGATAAAACAATACCTGAGGGAGGTAGGCGAAATGGTTTAAGATCGATATCCAGAAATTGCAAAATCTGGCCACCGGGCTCGATACCGGTAATTGATGTGCGGTAGCTGATGTGCTTATGATGTAATCTCACCAATATACTGCGGTAAACTTCACCATGCTCAACACCCGGCATATTCAGTAAATCATATAAAGAGCGGTATACTGTTGGCTCAATAAAGGCCAGCGATAAATCCTGTCGTTGGGTGAACTTGTATTGCACATCCATTATGTAGTTCATGCTATCTTCTGTGAAACGTCCCGACATCAAAATTGCACAAGCTAATGCAATGCCAATAATTGTCAGCCCTGATTTAACCAGGTGCTGTTCTATATGACGGAGGATCATGCGGGTCGGTGGGGAAAACCATGACTTCAATCCCACAGACTCCAGAACACTTTGCCGGTACAATGCTGGAGCTTCGGGATGCATTGCCTGCGCAGGGCGTAATTTTGCTACCGCGCGAACAGCAAACATAGTACCGACCATTGCTGCAGCGATACTTACGATAACCGCCTTAATAATAACCACAGGTTGCAGAGTAAAATGCAGATAGGGTAAACGAAAATACGCAACGTATATTTCCGATAACATGTTACCCAGCCATAAGCCAAGTAAGACCCCAAGGCCGGTACCCATGATCACGATCACCATTATCAGTTGCACATAATGCAAGGTAATGTCGACATTACTGTATCCAAAGGCTTTAAGTACGGCGATCTGTTCTCGCTGCGTGATGACCAGGCGGGTTACCACCACGTTTAATAAAAATGCCGCAACCGCCAGAAAAAGTCCGGGAAAGATATCGGATAAATTTTCAAACTGTTCAATTTCATGTGATAAATATTTGTAAGACGGTTGATCTTCACGGGAGATTGCACCACTACCGCCGTAAGGTTTAAGCAGGTCATCAAGTTGCGCAATAACATCCTGCACCTTCGCCGTTGCTTCGAGTCGCAAAACAGCACTGTTGAACGCGCCAGACATCGAATAGGCATGGCCTAGCGGAGTGCGAGCCATCCATATAACAATCTGCCGCTTAGGGTCGGGGAAGGCGCCACCGGGGCGAACAAAAGAAAGAAATTGCGGAGACATTCCGGTTCCAACAATACGTAACTCTTTACGAATCCCTTTAATAATGACACTGAGTCGGTCACCGGGATGAAGACCGTGAGCTTTCGCAAAACCATCACTAATGACAATTTCGTCATTGCGACCACTGTCCAGTTTACGCCCTTTACGTAAATACAAATCATTTAATCGCATTTCGCCCTTATCAGGTACCGAAACAATATATCCAGATATTGGTTCAGGAAATTGCGGAATATCTACAGTGACTATAGCTCTAACCTGAGTAGCCACATCAGCTACACCGGGTATCGTAGCGATTCTTTTATGCAACGACTCCGGCGCCCGTTGCAAGCCGACAAATACATCGCCAAATCGGTAGTCGCGATAAAACGTATCCTTTGTCAGGTTCAACGAGTCGAGCGTGCTTAGAAACATAATGAAAGTGGCAACACCGCAGGCAAGAACCAGTATAATAGCAATTGCCTGACTGCGAAGTTGCCAAAGGTCACGCCACATTTTTTGGTTAATTGCTGTCATGATATTTGTCTCTTCAGCTTTTTCAACCCGTTCATTAAGAATTTATGTTTAGTCTTTATCTATCCTGTCACCTTAATGAGCACTTTAAAAATATATAATTTATCCACTCATGCTTTTACAACTACCGCTATGAAAGAAGCATAATAATAAATAAACTGCTCATCATCACCTGGGTGATTAATAACAATTTCGTTCTCCTTAAGGCCTTCTAAAATCTGTGCGAATAAGCATTATGTTGTTCGGCTAAAACGACACCTCTCACCACACGTTTAAGTGATGTAAATACAGGGACGAAGTTATTATTACGATGATAACTTTCGCGGATTTCATATAACGAGTCAGGGTGCTTAAGAACATTATAAAATCTCCACACCACTAACAATAACTATCGCAATGGTCATGGCCTGCATGTGCATACTCCAGAGTTCGCGCCAGAGTGTTTTATTAATGGATTTCATCTGCGCTTACCAACTCAGCTCTCGAGGATCGAGTTTGCTTTCGTTATGTTGTTCTTCACTGATAATACCATCGGCCAGTCTAATCACCCGATCCGCCATTCGAGAAATATCGGCGTTATGAGTAATGACGACGGTGCTGGTTCCCAGCTCCTGGTTAACCCGTTGCAGTGCTTCCAGCACAACGATGCCGGTTTGGGAATCGAGTGCACCGGTGGGCTCATCGCATAATAGTACGTCGGGCTTTTTCGCAATAGCACGGGCAATGGCCACACGTTGTTGCTCGCCACCAGAGAGTTGCGCCGGAAAATGATCCATTCGCCTGCCCAGTCCAACCAACTTTAGTGCTTCATCCGGTTGCATCGGGTTGCGGGCAATTTCAGTGACCACGGCAATATTTTCACGTGCGGTAAGACTGGGAATCAGGTTATAAAACTGGAATACAAAACCAACATGGTAACGACGGTAGTCGGTGAGTTGTTTTTCTGTGGCACGAGTCAGGTCTTTTTCACCATATAGTACGTGTCCATCGGTGGGGGTATCCAGCCCCCCGAGGATATTCAGAAGGGTAGATTTACCGCTACCTGAAGCGCCGAGCAAAACCGTGAATTCTCCACTGAAAAGATCAAGGTCAACCCCCCGCAGGGCATGTACCTGAACCTCACCCATCTGATAAATTTTGGTAACTCCGTGAACATGAAATACTACACCCTGGTCCAGGGAATCGTGATTTATATTTTCCGTGGTTGTCATTATTTTACACCTGGTCATTAGTGTACATCAGAAGGCAGACCGACTGTTTTGATATGGAGCAATACTAAATAATCATCACAAATTGGCTAATTAAGACATATGGAGCACTCTAAAACAGAGTTTATAGTAGCGTATATAAATCGAGATTCAGTGACAGTATGATGCGTCGATATTATACCTTAAAGGAGGGTGTTTTATTTAACACTCCAGTTACGAGCGCTATTAATTTCAGTTTCTTTCCCTGTCGCTATTTATGCTTGTCACATAAAAACATCGGCTAATATTAGAAGGATTTTTTAAATGTCAAAATCAAAACTTTTAATCTCCGGACTGGCGCTGGATAGATTTTTGAACAGGTGATTAACGACTTTCGGGATGACCAGATACGCAGGACGCTACTTCTTTGAGGGCCTCAGTTGTACCCGTTCCAGTAGCAGTATGGTTATTCGGTTCAGATCTTACTGGTTTAGTCGGTGTAGCTAGATGCAAGAAAGCATAGCGACTGAATCTTAATCTACAACGGCTCCTACCGGAGCCGTTTTTGTTTGCATCAACTGTCCACTTCTGGGTCATTAAGGGACTCTAAATAGTTTAAGAAAAATGATCACTGAACACCACATAACGAATGGTTAGAAAATGCAGATACTGAGTAAGGATTTCATTAGAATGTAATAATAAGAGAAAACTAATATACAGGGCTCTCATCGCTATTTTCAGGTCATCCCCCGTTTATAGCAAAATTTCAAAAACGCCTCATAAAAATCCCATATATATTAATATATTTCTTAAATCTCGGCCATTCTTTACTATCCTTTATTATCTAGGAATAATTTTCGTCATTTTATAGAAATGATCGATTGTCCAAATTGAGTGTATGTTGATAAAAAACTGGATAAAAAACTCCCCATTGATACAGGATATCGTACCTCTGGTGGTTGTCGTATTTGTTGGGTTCAGCCTGTTAATGGTTTTTATCCTGTATAACTATGCCCATAATCTCACCCAACTTGAACAGGTTATTGTTCAGCAATCCAAAGAAAGTCAAAAAATGAAAATTAATAGCGAGTTAATGGAGCTAGCTCGTACGCGCACACGCCTAACCGGTAAAATCATCACCATTGAAGATATTTTTGAACAAGACGAAATTAATATGCAGCTCAATGTATATGCGAGTGATTTTTCACGTGTTCGAACAGAGCTTCTTAAACAGAATATTTCAAAGACTGAAAGAAACATTCTTGAGCAACAAAATAATATCGTTGCAATAATTTTACCCGCTCAACGTAAAGCCGTTGAATTAGCAATGAGTGACGAACAGGATAAAATCAATAAAGCACATCAAATTCTTTATGATATTGTGTTTCCTGGACAGGGTAAAATGATTGAATTATTCTCTCAGTTAATTTCACATGAGCAAAAGGTAATTGATAAATTATCTGAAGATGCTCAACAGACTGTTAAGGCGATTAATCAGAATAGTTATCGACTTATTTTCTTTTCATTACTTATCATCATTCTTGTATCCGCCGTTGTCATCATTCGAATTAAAAAAATTCAGCGTAAATTATTTGACTCTCACGAGAACCTGGAGAAGACCGTTGAAATACGCACCCAGGAACTTAAACAGGCAATGCATTCAGCAGAAAAAGCGGTTATTGCCAAGAGCCAGTTTCTTGCTGCAATGAGCCATGAAATTCGCACACCTATGAATGGCGTTTTAGGTATGTTGGGTTTGTTAATAAACTCTAATCTTGATAGTAAACAACAACATCATGCCAGATTGGCTGAGAGCAGCGCCAATGCTCTATTAACATTAATTAATGATATCTTGGATTTTTCTAAAATTGAAGCCGATAAACTGGACCTGGAAACCCTGGATTTTAATCTACGCAACATGCTGGGTGAATTTTCTGAAGCGATGGCAATGCAAGCTCAGGAGAAAGGTTTAGAACTCATACTGGATGTGATGAATATTGAACATTCAATGATCAGAACCGATCCTGGTCGCTTACGTCAGATACTGAATAATTTAGTGGGCAATGCTATTAAGTTTACTGAAAAAGGTGAAATCATTATATTAGTTGAGTTGTATCCACGAACTGAGTTGTCATCACCTAATAATTTACAGTTGCGCTGTAAAATTACAGACACGGGCATTGGAATTCCTGAAGATCAACAACAACGCATGTTTGAATCATTTAGTCAGGCTGATGCCTCCACTACCCGAAAATATGGTGGCAGTGGTTTGGGTTTATCTATTGTAAAAAAACTTTGTAATTTAATGGATGGTAACATCCAGCTTAGTAGTAAACCCGGCAAAGGAAGTTGTTTTGAATTTGACATACTCGTTGAGAGTAGCAAGCAGTCACAACTCGTTGAACCCGAAATAGATTTATCAAAATGCAAACTGTTGGTTATTGATGATAATGCAAGTTGTCGCCGAGTATTACGCAAGCAGCTAGAACATTGGGGTGCCTCTGTTGTCGAGGCTGAAGATGGAGCCAGTGCAATGAAAATATGTGAGTCACGGGTAGATGCGACTTCAGCAGATGATTTATTTGACCTGGCACTGGTGGACATGAATATGCCGATCATGGATGGTGCAACCTGGGGACAAGCGATTAGGCGTGATGAACGATTTAAACATATGAAACTGGTAATGATGACATCAATCATGCAACGCGGTGATGCACAGTATTTTTCAGACCTTGGCTTTAATGCTTATTTTCCTAAACCGGCTACCACTACAGATCTGTTCAATGCATTGTCGGTTCTTGATGCTAATGCTAAGACATTAGCGCTAGCAGAACCTTTGATACCGCTTCGTAATTCGAAGTCACTCAGTGAAAATGAGAAACAGAAATTATCCCTTCTTCAACTATCATCCATGAGCAGAATTTTACTGGTTGAGGACAATCAAATTAATCAATTTGTAGCCTGTGGTATTCTCGAGAATTTAGGTTTTAACGCTGATGTTGCTGGAAATGGAATTGAAGCCATAGTTAGTTTGCAACAAGCCCCTAAAGATGCGCCTTACACACTCATATTTATGGACTGCCAGATGCCAGAAATGGATGGATACGAAACAACTCGTCAAATTCGAAAGGGCACTGCAGGTAAACGATACAGTGAAATTCCTATTATTGCTATGACCGCAAATGCGATGCAAGGTGATCAAGAAAAGTGCCTGGCTTCAGGTATGAGTGATTACATAAGTAAACCGGTAGAACCGGATAAAATAAGTATGCAGCTTCATAAATGGATTGTTAACACTAATAATATAACTGACGATAAAGTATCATTTAATTTAGATGATTCAGATCAACAGGACGTGCATAAATTATGGGATAAAGATGCCGCTCTAAAACGCATGACTGGCGAGGTAACTTTGCTACTAAAGCTAATTGACGTTTTTCTAAGAGACATGCCGCAGCGTTTACATGAGATGCAGAGTGCAATCGATAATGAAAACAGAGAGAGTGTTATACAAATAGCACATACTGTTAAAGGAATATCTGCAAACATGAGCAGCTTACGTTTGCAGCAGTTGGCTTCAATGTTAGAAGCTACCATCAAAATACAACCTACTGATTATGAGACTTTACGTGAACAATTATCTGAGATTATCAAAACAAATGAACAATTATGTTTGGTATTAATTCAATATAAAAAGGATCATGGGGAATCATAATAATCTCATTCTCAAATAAAGCAGGGCGGTGAAAAACACCGCCCTGATATTATCATTGCTCGCGAAATCACTCGCAGGCAATTACCCTACAAGGAGATTATTTCAGATCAAAACGATCTGCAGTCATCACTTTACTCCAGGCGGCTACGAAGTCATTAACAAACTTCTTATGTGCATCAGCCGAAGCATAGGTTTCAGCAATTGCACGTAGCTCAGAGTTTGAACCAAAGATTAAATCAACCGGGGTAGCGGTCCACTTAATCTTACCTGACTTACGATCATGCCCCTCATAAACCCCTTCAGTGGCTGACCTCGACCACTTCGTTGACATATCGAGCAGATTAACAAAAAAGTCATTGCTCAGTGTACCCGCACGGTTAGTCATCACACCGTGTTTGGAACCTCCCGTATTGGCATCCAGTGAACGCAGTCCACCTATCAGCACTGTCATCTCAGGTGCAGTCAGGGTTAACAGATCTGCTTTTTCTATCAACATTTCAGTGGGGGTACCGTAACTTGAACTGTAGTAGTTACGGAACGCATCCGCTGTGAGTTCCAGTGCTGCAAATGATTTCACATCGGTCTGTTCCTGTGTTGCATCCATACGACCCGGTTTGAAGGGTACGCTTATTTTATGCCCGCCTTTCTTTGCCGCTTTTTCAATGGCTGCTGCACCGCCTAAAACAATAACATCGGCCAGCGATACTTTTTTACCACCGCTCAATGATTTATTAAATGACGTTTGAATACGCTTTAGTTTATTCAGCGATTTTGACAGCTCAGCGGGTTCATTGATGGCCCAGTCTTTCTGAGGTGCCAACTGAATACGTGCGCCATTAGCACCACCACGCATATCAGAACCCCGGAAAGTCGAAGCTGATGCCCAGGCGGTTTTTATTAGTTCAGAAGCACTTAAACCCGAATCGAGAATTTTCGACTTCAACTTGGCAATGTCACGACTGCTAATCAGCTTATGATCTACTTTCGAAATTGGGTCCTGCCAGATAAACACTTCACCCGGTACATCTGTACCCGCATAACGTGCACGAGGTCCCAGATCACGATGCGTTAATTTAAACCAGGCACGAGCAAAGGCCTGGTCAAAGGCTTTGGGATTTTTCAAAAAACGCTCAGTAATCTTGCGAAAACCCGGGTCTTTTTTAAGTGCCATATCCGTCGTAAACATAATGGGCGCATGGCGTTTACCTTTAATATGCGCATCCGGCACTGCACTGGCTGCCGATTTATCAGTCGGTATCCACTGATGTGCACCCGCTGGGCTCTGGGTCTGTTTCCATTCGAATCTCATCAGATTATCAAGATACAGAACCGACCAGGCCGTCGGGGTCTGAGTCCAGGCACCTTCAAGTCCACTGGTCGTGGTATCTTCAGCATTGCCTTTACCACATTTATTTTTCCAGCCAAAACCCTGTTCTTCTATTGCAGCGGCGGCGGGTTCACTACCAATACACTTGCCTGGCTTCGCTCCATGGGCTTTGCCCAGCGTATGACCACCGGCAACCAGCGCGACGATCTCTTCATCATTCATTGCCATTCGGCCAAATGAGTCACGCATATCTGCGGCAGCCGCTAGCGGGTCCATATTGGCGTTCGGACCTTCCGGGTTCACATAAATTAACCCCATCTGTACAGCAGCCAATGGTTTTTCCAGTTTGCCATCTTTATAGCGCTTTGCGTTATCTAGCCATTTGGTTTCTGAACCCCAGTACACCAGATCTGCTTCCCAGTCATCAGCACGACCACCGGCAAAACCCAGGGTTTCAAAACCCATTGATTCCAGTGCAACATTACCTGCCAGAATAATCAGATCACCCCAGGATACATTGCGACCATACTTTTGTTTAACCGGCCACAACAGTCGGCGTGCTTTATCCAGATTTGCATTATCCGGCCAGCTGTTTTGCGGCTCATAGCGTATCTGTCCACCATCAGCACCACCACGACCATCATAGATACGGTAAGTACCTGAGCTGTGCCATGCCAGTCGAATCATTAAGCCACCATAATGACCCCAGTCAGCTGGCCACCAGTCCTGAGATGTGGTCAGGGTTTTCTCAATGTCAGCTTTCAATGCTTTCATATCAACACGGTTAAATGCTTTTGTGTAATTGAAATCATCGCCATAAGGGTTAGATGATGAATCATGGGCGCGCAGTTGTTCCAGGTTTAGCCTGTCCGGCCACCAGAACTGATTAGAGGTTGCTGTCTGCAGAGACATGTCAGTGTGAGTCGTTTTTTTTGTTGTGTTTTCTGCAACTGAACAGCCTGAAGTTAATGCCAGGGAAAACGACACGACCAAAGCGGAGAAGCTTGTTTTAATTTGTTTATGCATTACTGACTCCTATAAAGTCATTTTATGAATAATAAAAAAATACAACACCAGATCATCTCCCCTACCCTGCCATTTATACTTAATATGCGTTTGGCTTTGTGAATAGAAAAGAAGTTTTATAACAAACTGTGGTGCTATGAAAAGCCTAATCGATTAAATACATTATTAATAATTGATTATCTATATGACATTAATAGGTTTTAGCTATGCGGTATTTTTCATGACGCCGGAGAACCTGTCGTTGAGTTCATCAACGTGCGATCGAATTACCTGTTTTTATTAACTTTAAATGATCGTCTGTTGTTTTATTGAGCATCAACCACATTGTTGATAATGGTTTCATATCTGGTTTAGCCAACAATTTTTTAAATTAATCATTGTCACAAAAAAACTTGAGATTAATATTTTTAGAATGCAGCTCATCTTTCAGGTAATGAATTTACATTAGCTTGTATAACTTATGTGTTTTTATTTCGTACCTCATATACTTTACTCGAAGTCTTTATATTGCTGGCTAATTAGGATGAATATCTTAAGGGATTTATGGGAAGCTGTTATATTAAATTTGAACAAATTCTATACACCGTGATATTACCTGTGGATTTTTTAATATTCGATTATGACCTAATCGATGCGTTAACATGAATGTTGAATATTTAAGATTTTTTTGCACCGCCAAACCTTCCTTACTCCGAATCATTCTGTCATGTTTGTCATGTATTACCAGGCATTGCTGATCTATCTCCCGTGCCATGTCTTCAGCTGCTATTTCTGACATAGTTAGATCCCCAATAAACCTATTCATTCGCCAGCTTAATGACTGGTGCGTTTTTTGGTTCGCTTTGATTATTTTACAAAATTTATCAATTAATCCGGTCGCGGTAGCGGGTGTTGAAATTGCAATGAATTTATTAGTCACTAGTCCTTTTTTCATTGCATATAAACTACACGGCACACCAAAGGAATGGGCTATTACCGCTTCGAAGTTACCCTCTAGTTTTTGAATTTCACTAATCGCCTCAGCACACTCAAATAAATTAGTTTGCCAACCTGTTGACTGACCATGGGCAGGCGCATCCATCCAGATAACTTTATAACCTTTATCGAGTAAGGCCTGAGCAAGGTCGGCCATCTGATTTCCGCAACTCGCCCAGCCATGCACTAACAAAACAGCAGGACCACTTCCCGCACACCAGTAATAAACGGTTTTGCGGTTAAGCCTGAAAGTAGAAACTGAAACACCCTCAGGTGTAAAAGGTGGAATTTTCTTTATACTTTCACGCCCCGGATGAAACCATAAATGATAGGCCATAAATGATGACAACCTGGGTGAAATCAACTGCAGTAACTGAAACACAGCCATTAATGAAATTTGATTAATACCAGGCTTACGTTTTCGAGGCCTGTCTTTATCAGTCCTGTCCTTCTCTGCCTTGCCCTTCTCTGCCTTGCCCTTCTCTGGCATCACCTTCTCTGACCCTTTAGCCTCATTGAAAACAGCATTAAATATTTTCTCACCCATGAACTTTCCTTTAAGTCGGCTTAAGGTATATAAACTTCAGTATAAGCTTGACCCGGGAAACAGATAGTGGCAAATTTGACACATTGAATGCCAATATGGCCAGATTATGATACCAACTGTTTATCTACTTGCACTAAGCGAATCATCAGCCAGCAGCATTGCAGGCCCGATTGAGATTTTTCATACTGCAAATTTACTCCTCAAGAATCTGGCGGGTGATGGTGCAGAAAAAATCAGCTGGAAGATAGTGAGTCTGGGAGAATCTGAAGTCTGTACGACCACCGGACTCACCCTGAAAGCGGATATGACACTCGACCAGCTTAAACAACCGGGCTGGTTATATATTCCTGGCATTATTGTGGAGAATGAGGATCAAATGCTAGATTTTCTGCACAATAATCAGGACCTGACCGCAAGACTAAAGCAATTTTATCAGGCTGGTTTTTCGCTGGCCGCAAACTGCACCGGCACCTTCCTGCTGGCCGACAGTGGCGTACTTGATGGCAAGTCGGCGACTACCACCTGGTGGATGGAGAACCTGTTTCACAAGCGCTATCCGAGAGTTGAGTTAAATATTGATAATCTTATAATTGAACACGACAGAATCATAAGCTCCGGCACCGCGATGGCCTACATGGACCTGGCGCTTAATCTGGTAGAAAAACTCGTCGGTGGAAAATATGCACACCTGTGTAGAAAGTACCTGCTAATGGAAAGCGGCAGCCGCACGCAAACACCCTATCGGCAAATTTCCAGCCAGCAGAAACACCCTTTTCTTCAGGATGCCAATCGCTACCTACTGGCTCACCTGCATAGAGAGCTCAGATTAGATGAAGTTGCTAATGCATTAGCGGTTAGCAATCGAACATTAAATCGTCGCTTTAAACAACTAACCGGCGATAGCCCGGTACAGCATATACAAAAGCTGCGAATAGAAAGAAGTAAGTATTTACTGGAGACATCAAATCTACCCACGGCAGAAGTGATGCAACGCGTTGGTTATCGAGATGAAAGTAGCTTTGGTGTAGTATTTAAACGTTATACCGGTTTAACGCCCGGTCAGTATCGAAGTAAATTTTGTGCGCAGTTATAATTAATCTAAGTGTTTTTACTGTCAGGCGCTGGTAATTTTTCTTTACCATTAAGTCTGTCTCCAGCCCGGGTATCTACAATAATAAATGTTACAGGCTTAACCTGTATAATTTATTTATTGTCCCTTAGCATGGTCGCTTAGAGATGACACTTAAAAATTTAAACATTATTTTGATAGCAGAAATGTGTTGCACTATATACTAATTTTTTTGGGGTACTGTTATATAATTACGTTAGTAATTTTATCTTTTGCGGATCTTATTTTTTCTTCCCCATCATTTCTATAAACTCCATCCGCAGTAATAATTTCAATATTATTAACTCCTATAAATTTCAGGAAATGCACCAGCCAGGGTGTCATGAAATCTATATTACTGTTAACACTGGTTCCCCCAGAAACAGCAATAATAAAAGCTTTTTTAATGCTAAGCAAACCAACAGGGCCACTGTCAGTATATAAAAACGTTCTATTTACTCTAGCCACTAAATCCGCCCATGCTTTCAGGCTGGCAGGCGGACCAAAGTTATACATGGGCGCACCAATGATAAGGTAGTCTGCTGACTCAAGCTCTGTAATTAATGAATCAGACAGGGATGCAACATTATTATCTTCAGTCGTTCGTTCTTCTAATTTATTTTCAACAGCATTTAGAGAATGCTCATTAATAAAATGAATATGATCAGTTAAATCTCTGTAGGTTATTTCATTATCAGATATATTTATTCTTTCCGCTAACATTGTTGTTAACTCGCGGGAAATAGAGTCATTATAACGCACGCTTGAATTTATCACTAAAATATTTATTATGCTTCACCTTATGTTATTGAGGATTGGGGTTGCTGGTAATTTATGCTCTTAGATCAATCTTTTTTACAATGTACGGTAAGCGCTTTTCCACTAGTAGCACGATTGGGGTAATTTTCTGGAAATAGTAAAGCCTATATATTTCCCACTCATAAATATCTATTTTATTCATGCTTTAGACTAGTTTTAAAAAACATTTCAAGGGCAGAGCTTAGTTCCGCAGGATTTTCTTCGGCGGGATAATGACCTGTTTCTTCAAGCACGCAACCTGTAATATCTTTAACGTAGGGTTTTAAAATATCTTTCTGTCTTTCGCCCATTGATTTATCTCCTCCAATGGCCAGAACCGGAGCCAGGACAGGTGTGCATTTGCGTTGTTCATTTTGTTTGGCATCTTCATCGAATGCACGGTAGTAATTAAAACTTGCTCGTAAATATTTCTGATGCTCATAGGAGCGGGCGTACAGGTCAATATCTACCTCAGTTATTGCCTCTTTTACGTGGGCTTTTACCTCAAACTGACTGGCTATAAACTCCCGTTCTTTTCCATGTACTAATATTTCATTAATGCCTGAGGTACGGTTAAAGGCAAAATGCCATGCCCAGTTGATTTGCTCCTGAGTCATAAAAAGTGGTGGTGATGGCACCAGACCTGGAATCAATGCCTCACATAAAGCCCCGGCTTTAATGCGTTGTGGATGATCAACAAGCATGGCATAAGCGATCCATGTTCCTACATCATGCCCTGCCAGATAAAATTTCTTATATCCAAGTATCTCCATACACAGAGCTAGCTCATCACCTACCGTTTTTAAATCATATCCGCTTAAGGGTGCATCAGATCCGCCAATGCCCCTGGGATCAACAGCAACAACGGTAAAGGACTCAGCCAGCTTTGTCATCGTTTTACGCCATGCATACCATGTTTGTGGCCAACCTGGAATCAATAAAAGTGGTTCGCCTTGACCACCTGTTACGGTATGAATATTTATATTACCCACTTTAATATGTTGACTTGTAAAACGCTCATCCAGACCTGCTGCCCTAAGATCCGTTTTATTCCACGTCTTCCCAGCTTGCCCTGCGGTTTCTGATAAATAGTTTAATTGTGTATGATTTGTCACTGGAGTTTGTTTGGATCTCATAGAAATATCATTTACTGGCTTCGATAAAATTTATAGTTCAAACACAAAATGTACCTATAACTTTTCATGATAAGTTCATATGAAAAAATAGACTTTTTATGCATCTCATGGGACACGACCAAATATTGTACCGATCGGTACTAAATGTCAAGTGCTGATATAAAATAACACATTATTAAAAGATGGATCGAGTATCCATGTGATATTTAAAAGAATAATCTCGGCTGCCGGAATACACTTGAGACATGAACTGGATCACTTACTAAGAATATTAACTCCATTCCCGACACCCTCTGTATCAAAGTATCTGAATTCAATTTAAGTTCATCTGAGAGTGACGCTCAGCCTGTTACTTTCATCTCATTAGATATATTGAAGTACTGATTATTTTTCAGGAGGAATTGAAATTGTCAGGGGTAATGACCAACCTGCCAAAAACAAGCGCTGCTTACCTTAATCCTGATGGATGACTACAGCGCTTCGTTTTGAAGTAGTGCACTCCTATAAAAATTCAGGTGCAGGACACTATAATAAAAATATATATAATAAAAAATTCAGGACAGTTAAGTTCGATTTAGATTGCCCTGTTAACTGAAGCCAACTTACAGGCGCCCCTTTTAATTGCTGTGCAGTGCCAATGCATCACCGATGACTTGACGAACTCTTTTCGAGGGTTCAGTACGAATCAGGTTTTGTAATACCGGTTTATACTCAGGATGTTTGACTAAATTTGTTCCCATATAATTCGCCATAGAATAACGCGCAGACTCATCAGTTTCAGTTTGAATCGCCTTACTCATACTCGCCATGAGTACTGAGTTATCGGCAAGCGGTAACCGGCTGAGTGAATCAGCCATCGCACCTCGAACCCCACTGCTTTTTTCGTGTTCAAAACGTGAGGCCAGTTCCATAGCACTTTGTTCCGATGACATTAAACCAAGCGACAAGGCTGCTGCGCGACGAATATCAGGCTGGTCATTGTCTAAAAATGCGCTTACATTTGAAACAACTTCTATATCGCGAGTATTCCCCAACGCATAAATAAATGTAACCTGTTGTTGAGTACTACTATTATTATGAGCGCCACTTATCAGCTCTTCACGCAAGGCTGGATAGTCAGGATGATTTCCTGCTTTCATTCTGCTACCAATGCTGCCCAGTGTATAGGTGGCCGTGTTTGAGATTTGCGGGCGATCGGTATAGGCCGTATCCCATAACTCTTTCACCGTATCAACGCTCGGATTATTTATACCCGCCAGCGCAACGGTTGCGCGTAAGGCGTCACGGGTCGTCCACTCGGGACTTGTCATCACCTGGGTTAAGGCGGCCTGCGCTTGCTCGGTTGCGGCCAGCTCCAGTGCCAAATATAAATCTGCTCGGGTACGATCACTGAATTCCTGCGTTTGCATTTGCTCAAGCAAGATGGCAGGCAAACGACCATCCACTTGCAGCAAGTCTCTTAGTGTATGAATGTGCTTAGTTCTTGCCTCTATAGCAGCATCTAATGCGGGCAGCTCTACAATGAGCTTGTGTCGCGCCTCTTCAAAAGAAAGTCTGGGCTTTGACCCCGCGGATTTAAGTAAAACTGGTTGGCGTGTTGCCGCAACAAAATTCCAACGACTGTTAGGGATCGTGGTCTGGTTACTCGAAATAAAATCCAGTTGGGCATGATTGTTAATGTGCAGTGTTGGACCATGCTTACCGGGAGTTTGCAATGTTTCATCAACGCTCATGCTGGAAATCCAGCTTATTTTTTCATTGAACTGTATCGTTTCTTTTGAGGTGATCGTGGCTTTTTTTAGCATGGGCGATGATGACACTGATACAAAACGCCCCTTAGTTTTTTCAAGTTGAGTGGGACTTACGCGTTGGTAAGTTGCCAGGTATTGACCGGAGGAATTGTTTTCCTTCGCCACCCAGCTTTGTTTATACGCAGGTATCGAATTAACGGGTATCGACGGTTTGGGAAGCGAAACGGTAAATGTGCGCACAATGTTTTCTAACATGCTTTGCTCTTGCCCGGTAAGACCTTCGGAGAATTCAAACTTGTCGGGTACACCACCCGTAGTAAAATGCACTCTAAATGGACGTTCTAGCATTCGGTTCATCGTTGGGTCAGACTGCCCTGAGATATTAATGTGCACATCGGATAACTGTATTCCCACTCGCGCATTATTTTCATTCACTTCTAAAGTTATCAGGTCGAGTAGTGAACGCACCTTAACTTGAACATTTTGCCGGTTATTCGTGCCATACATATTTAAGCGACTGGATGAATCCATCGTTACTCGATAACGCTGAGAAGCACCTGCCTCCCATCGAAAAACGTGCAACTCATTTTGTTCAAGTTCATTTTTAACACTCAGGCTTCCCTGTAAAAACCAGAGCACACCCGCACTGACTGAAATGAACAATAATAAAAAAATCAGTCTTCGATTATTTCTCATCTGCATTGCTCCCTGTTCATACGATTATTTATTCTGCATACCTTTTATTCATTAGGGCCAGGTACAAAATACTCAGGTGGTTGACCATCCAGTAGTACCACATCAAATCTCACGCTGGGGTCTTCGTAAAGTACATCCTCAAACTCAAAGGCTGCGGGTGAAGAAACAAGATTCTTTTTCACCTTTACCCGGACAAAGGCCGGGCATCGAATTTTAATAAAACCGATTTTGCAGGTTTTGGTTTTGAGTACGGGAAATTCAGCAAAGAGATTAATCTTTCCCTGGGGGCCTCTAAACGTATTGGTAATTTTAGGTCCCTGGCTAATAACAAATTCTGCAGGCGCCGCACCGACACCGTCACTAAGTAAATCGATTTCAACACCATAAAAAAACTCTAACTCTTCACTTAAAAGTGATAACACGCCTTCTACACCCGCAATAATAAATTTCCTGCTACCAAAACCACCGTATACAGTCGCTTCAACACTGGCGAAAGGTGTGATGGCCGTGCCCAGCCTGTACTCATCGTTGGCGCTGGTAAATAAAATGGGATTTAAGTTTTGATCAACAGTACCTATCCTGACACCAATATTACCGGTCACGTACCCCCCCGCACTCATGGGAACAGGACCCACAAAGAAAGTGGCTTCGAGAAGCCTACCTTTATCCGGGTCAGGATATTCCTTGGAGAATGAATACAGGTCATCCACTTTATCTATGGATATTTCTACACCACTTAATATGGAGGGTTCTTCACCCGGGGGAACTGTCACCCAACTTGTCAGAATTTGTCCCGCGTGGCGTATTTCTAATGAAATTTTGTTCTCGTCTTCTGCGGGTTTTCCCTCGTAATCTGGCACCAGTTGTGCCCGCATATCAATGCCTGCATATTCAAAAGGGATCGTAAAAATAGTGATAGGAACAGACGCATTAAGGGTCTCTACATAACCTCGCTTATCCACCATGGCATAGTTGCCAAAATTAACGCCGAATGAAAAAACCGAACCACCCCCTTTGATATTAAAACCCACACCATTTTTGAGGGGTTCGGAGGGCATCGAATATTCAGGTGTATAACCGTTTAGGTCAGGTGTTGGTAAAACGGTTTGCTCGACCGGTGGTAATGTAATGGCGAGTGGTGAACAGACTTCATTATCTTCTGGCTTTGCATCGGAAATATGTTGATCCGTGGGACGCACTTCAACACAGATAGAAAAATCGGTGACATCCATCGCGAGCGTTTCATTTGTTGTAACATCACAATTTGCCGCTTTTGGATAACTGCGTAAAAATATTTTCAGGGCATCAATAGCCTCCTGCGTAAGATCCGGTGGAGGTAATGTAGGTTCAGAGGGTAAAAGATCATCAAATATGACGGGAATATCCGTTCTTGTGCAGTTGTAGCGCATAGCAAAGGCGAGCTCACTTCCGAGTTTACCCGGAAAGTAATAACTCATTAAAGTGGAGTTACGTCCCACATCATCTAACGTTACACCCTCGGCCACAATTGTTCCTTCTATTTCAGATCCCGAGGTCACCAGTTGGGGATTAAACGTTCCCATTGATAACCACTCCACAGCCGTTGCGTTACCATCAGGATCAATGCCATAGGCGTTCATATAACGTTTTAGATCTGAATTCCAGAGATACAGTGGTACATCATGACTTGCTCCCTGATCTGAGCGGGTAATTCTTAATTTCGCAAATGCTTCAATATCAATGGTTTCACCTACTTTTAAACCATCAGAGCCGACGGTTAAGGTCGCACTGGCATCCGCATTATATACGTTTGCATTAAGCTCATTGACCTGATCCTCATAGGACAGTGTGCTAATTTCGAGTGAAGCACGATCAAGTGTAAGCTCTGTTATTAAAAGATTAGGGGTAACCGGTTGTAAAAAGGAAACCACAACAGAGGCTGCATTATCGTCTTCATTGGTTTCGGCCTGCTCATCAGCTGCATCAGCAATCGCCGTAACATAATATTCTCCGGGTAATTCGACGCTTGCGGGTATATTGATTTCAATTTCATATGGGCCGCCTCCACTCACAACATTCTCAACTGTTACCGTGCCTAAAGGTATTTGCCGAGCCGCCTCTTCAATGTCAGCTTTTTTCTCAACTGCAAAAAGTGATATGCCAATCTGATCACCTTCTACATCACTCTGCAACTCAACCTCTACAACCATTGGATACGAAATTTCAGGATCGACGGTAAGCACTTTGAGTGCAGTGACTGATATGTTTTTTGTAGGGGAATTTCCACCGTCACTGCAAGCGGATAGTACAAGGGATGTAAAAACAAAAATCAACAGCTTGTTAATTATTACGTTTTTCATTATCTAATCCTCAGATAATTATGCGTTGTTATGTAATTTATATTGGGTTTCATATATTATTCATACTATTCACACACTAATCCATACGCCTAAAGTTGGTTTCCAAACAGACTAAAGTATGTATTCAAACTTTCCATTTAAGAGCACAATAGTGGCTCATTAACTCAGCTGGGTATTCAGTCCGATGATTAACTGCATCAGAAAAGACACAATTGGAATGAGTGAACAACATTGTTAAGCAAGACGCCTGAAGATAATCTGCACCAGAAAATATTCATAGAACAGATAAGTCTGCTCTATAAACCCATGCTGCCCCTGCTTGGGGTAAACCTTGCAATTAGCCTGGCACTGGTGGGAGGCTTATGGGAACTGATTGCACATACCACTTTAATACCCTGGGTCGGCCTGATGTTTCTGGTATTACTCTTTCGTCTCGCTACGTATACGTATTACCAGAAAAACTTTAGCCAACAAACGGTACAATTATTTGCACGTTTATTTGTGATTGGCAGTGGCCTAACCGGTGTACTCTGGGGTGCCTGCGGATTACTGATGATGCCCGACGACAATCTGGCAACCAGGTTTGCCATTATCGCGATACTTATAGGAATGGGAGCCGGTGCCGTAACCACTCACCATGTTTACAAACCCGCCTTTACTGTTTTTTTTCTACCCGCCCTGCTTCCAATCACGTTCAAACTCATGAGTCAACCTGAGTTATTATTTAAAATTCTTGGAGTGATGGTTCTGGTGTATATCTCATTTATGTATTATTACGCCAGTATCCTGCACCGTTCACATAAAGAGCTATTGCGTCTACGCTTTGAAAATGTGGACCTGGTTGAACAGCTAAAAGAACAAAAAGAAGATGCCGAAAAAGCCAATATTGCCAAGTCACGTTTTCTGGCGGCAGCAAGCCACGACTTACGCCAGCCACTGCATGCACTTACACTGTTTACCTCGGTACTTAATGATTCTGCGCAATCCGAGGAAAACCGTATTATCGTTAACCGAATTGATGCATCCGTAAAATCACTGGAAGATCTGTTCAATGCGCTTCTCGATATTTCTCGCCTCGATGCAGGCGTGTTGAATATAACAAAGCAAAATGTTTCTCTGCAGCCTTTGTTAGATCATTTGTATAATGATTTTAATCCGCAAGTAAAAAACCGAAAACTTAAACTGAACATTCCGCAGTGTGATTTTATCGTCAATAGTGACCCGACATTGCTCGAACAAATTCTACGAAATTACATGACCAATGCCATTCGTTACACCGAGCACGGTGAAGTGGGAATTCGCTGTACAACTGAGAATAGTCACATTCGCATCAGTGTTTATGATACGGGAATAGGTATTCCCAAAGATGAACAGAAAAATATTTTTGATGAATACCATCAGCTCAAAAACCCTGAACGAGATCGCAGTAAAGGACTGGGACTGGGCTTGGCTATAGTTAAGCGCACTGCCAGTTTACTGGGTCATAAAATCGATATGCAATCGGCACCGAACCAGGGTTCGGTCTTTTCAATTACCCTGGAAGCTGGGGATGTAAAACAATTGTCAACACCTGAGCCAGCAGTAATGGACTTTGCAATACATCCCAATTATGCGCTGAAATTTATGCTAATTGATGATGAAGAATGCGCACGCAGCGCTATGCAAAGTCGCTTACAAATGTGGGGTTGCCAGGTCATTTCGGCAGCGGATCAGGACGAGGCCTTACATCATTTAAGTAATAACAATGAGGATATAGATGGGATTATTGTCGACTACCGATTGCGAGATAATCGCACCGGGATAGAAGCCATTCGCGCAATACAGGCCTCAATTGATCATGAGGTACCTGCACTGATTATTACCGGTGATATTGGCGCTGATAAGTTACGCGAGGTAAGTGACAGTGGCTTTCAGTTACTGCATAAGCCTGTTGCCCCGATAAAGCTGCATACCTTTGTACGCCAGGTACATAACTTACGCAAAGCCAGCGCTTAAATCAAAGTCATTAGTCTAACGTTTTTGCTATCAGTACCGCCTGAGTTCGGTTACTCACTCCAAGCTCACGCAAAATCGCCGATACATGCATCTTAATAGTCGACTCTGCCAGGAACATTTTTTCAGCAATCTCTCGATTCGATTGACCCTGCTCTAACAGATCGAGTACCTGCAACTGCCTGGGTGTCAGATTATGGGATTTCACACTGGGCGTTGTCTCGTCAAACTGTTGCCTGCGTAGCATTTCCTGGGGGACATATATGCCACCATTTAATATCAACTGCAATGCATTAAGCATCACTGAGCTAGTGCTAGCCTTGGGTATAAAACCCATTGCGCCAGCATTAAGTGCATTCTGGATTATCGGTGCCTCATCTGATGCAGAGACAATCACTACCGGTATATTTGGGTGATGCTCAATCAATGTATTCAGTGATTCAAAGCCATCGCTATCGGGCAAATCCAGATCAAGCAAAATCATATCAATATCGCAATGCAGGTCGATTAGTTGTAAAGCCTGATCAAAATCAGCGGCCTCCAGAAGCAAAATCTCGCCATCAAGTTTATTTAATACCAGAACAAGACCCTCTCTAAAAAGGGCGTGGTCATCTACAATGAGTATTCTCATAATTCCTTTATCCGATCAGCAACTGTTGTAAAGATCAGAAATAGACTAAACGAATTTATAAACTATGTAAATTGTATATGCTACAAAAAGTGCTGGTTAAAAAACAATACCAACTTAGGAGGGTGTGACACCTGACGACCCAATGAAATTCAGAACAACCAGAAGACCTACTGAAAAAATATCGAATTCAAGCTAGATCTTTGTGTTCATAAACAACTGAATACAGCAATTCAGGCTGTATTAGCTCAAGTAGCCTCATCTGAAAGGGGCGCACTTAATTAGTATGTGTACTTATAAAGAATCTTTCAATTGTCAGCTTTTATCATTTGCCCTGTTTATTTAGGTAAGCGGAAGATTAGCAAACCACAGGCCAAACTCATCCCAGATAACGCTACGCGTCGATGTTAGATTGAGCACCTGAAAAAATAAAAATATTACCAGCATAACTGGAAATACTTCACGGCCATTTTTTTGATTGCGTTCCATAAAAATCAACGTGATCAAAATCATATCGGTAAGACCAAATGTCCACACCTGATAGCTAAAAGGAATGGATGGAAGATCGATGGGAATCCTCGCAACAGCCGGGTCAATCATCGTCAATGCAGTACAAATCATGTAGCGGGCATGGCGGGCAGGCGTACGCCGATTGGCGATGGCCAGCCCATACGAAATCATAAAAATAATTAGCAATGACAGCTGCAAAAATAATATATACAACCGGCTATAGGAGACCCCATAGTGATAAAGGGTTATTTGACTATGTGCCAGCAAAATCAGTGAAACAACAAGAACTGGAAACAACGGATAAGATAATTTTCCAATAACTTTATGTAGAGAGCGATTATTGAATCTGATTAAAAAGGCCTGCGTAATAAGCATGCAAATCCAGATCAGCATTGTAGCTGCATGAAAGTGAGTATAACTATCAATTTCACTAAAGCGAGGAATGCTATCAATACCACCGAAGAGCTTTGAAAAATAACTATTCCAAAAGCCTGTTAATGCTAATAAAAGCAAACCGATAAAGTAATAACCACTTCTATTAAATATCATTTATCACCCTATGCAAATTACATATTAATTTTGTTTAACAGGCTTGAAGATAATGATTCATGAGATATCAGCATCCTATACTAAGAATCTGTTAACCCTACTTTTTATTTTTTATTCAGTATTTTTTCGATTTTTTCCTGATCACTAAAATCAGTTATCTTCAAAGCAACCTCATTGTCTTTAATTAAGACCAGGGTAGGTAAATCTTTTACTGAGTATTGATGGAATAAACGATTACTTTTATCAATTTCGAGAGGATGTGTTATTGCATGTTTTTTCTTATAGTCCAACAGGTCTTTATCACCTGTCCATAGTCTCGACAGTATTTCATTCCAGACAATATTTGGGTACTGCCTGGAAAAAGTATTCACACTTCTTTGTGCTATGGTGCAATTTTTTGAAATTTCAGGGCGACTATCTTTTAGATACCAATCACACCATGTAGCGGTAAAAAATAGCGCATGAGTTCTCCCATCATTGGTTGCTAGCTTTATATCCAATTCTCTTTCCGACAACAGACCAACATCGAGTAAATCTACAGATTTAGATTGAGACAGCATAGAAAGTATATTATCAAGAGATTCATTTGCTTCATGCCCTTGATGTATCAGGTTCATATTTCGATCAAACAAAAGATGGTACGGCGTGCCAACTAATCTAAATGCCTGCGCCAAATCTCCATTTTTGTCAATTGCCATTGGCATCGTTAAAGCAAATTCTTCCATTACTTCTTTGACTGCATTTAAATCATCATTAATACCAAGGTTTATACCAATAACCTCAATTGAATCACCGTATTGTTTTTTTACATGTTCAAACTGCGGCATTTGCTTTCGGCAAGGCTGACACCATGTCGCCCAGAACTTTAGATAGACCGGTTTTTTCCCTTTGTACTCAACAAGAGAAACAGACTCACCCGAAATAAGCCCTATAGGAATATTTAACAATTCATCTGGTAAGCTAGCAGCATATAAATTCACAGAAAATATCACTAACACAAGAACCAATAATGGTTTAAAACGCTTTTTTGACTTATACATATAATTATATCCTTAAATAATTTAGCGAATTAATAACCCCTGACAAAGGTATTCACCCATATGGATGTACTTCCATAACAACACCATTTCATGAAAGACTTATCTCGAACGAATATTATTTATTTACATGATCGTTACTATTTTGTGCCCAGTGGTAAGCGCCACGAATATTCATAAGAAACCACATATCATAAAAACGCCATTGCTTGTACTGCGGAAACATAGCTTCGATTTTTGTAACCGCTTCGTCTTCTGATAACCCTTGCCTCAATGCAAGTTTGGCTTGTGATGTTAAATCCTTGTAGTAACCGATTTGACGTTTGATCGTAGCCTTATCACCCGGCATACCATGCCCAAATGCCACAGTATCAAAATCCAGCTTGAGTAAGCGACCTTGCATGGCTATCAACTCACCCAGATACCATCCGGGTAAGTCTGTCCAGCCAACGGCGTCATTGTTAACAAAATCAACAGCGAACACCAATCGTTGTTCTGGAAAACGTGCTACCAGCATAGTATCTGTATGCCCGTAACCTATATAGTTCAACTCAATCTTCATATTGCCATAATTGAGTACGCTACCTTTGTCACTTACGGTTTGCGTCGGTAATAGAATCTCAGGATCATCCCAGCGCTTTAGTCGGCTCAATGTTCGCTCATGTGCAATAATCGGGACAGCCTTAGCGAATTCACGCTTCAGTATTTTTGCGCCTGATGAATGATCGACATGCCAGTGTGAATAAATAATGGCCAGCAACGGTTGTCCTGGTGCTACCGTTTTAATCGCAGCGGCATAGTGTTCTGCCGCTTCATTAGACAAAGGATCAAACGCAATGACACCTTTAGAGGTTGTCACAAACAAGGTGTAATGCCCCTGATAACGGAACTGATATATATTATCTGCTATCTTAAACCAGTCAAACTGAGCACTCGGGTCGGGCAACTTTTCAGAACCTGTTATCTGCTGTGCATTTGCATGTACAAAAACAACAAACGCTATTAAAACTGTAAACACGACATTAAGTATGCGCATAATTATTTCCTGTTTTATTAAGCAACCGACCTAACCTGTCTGGCTTTAAAATTACTTTCTACGAATACCTTCGATAGATAGAAACATTTCTACCTGACGTGAGGCAGGACCAAGATCTGTTTTAATATCAAAATCTTTTAACGTCAGCTGTGTACTGCCTGCAAAACCACGGCGATAGCCACCCCAGGGATCTGGGCCATGCCCCACGTGCTCAAGTTCAATCTCGATATTTTTAGTAACACCATGGAGTGTTAGCTTGCCTTTAAGTAACGCTTTATTTTTGCCTTTTTCTTTAAATGAAGTGCTAACAAATTTAGCCGTTGGGTACCTTGAAGTATCTAGAAAGTCCTTGCTACGCAAATGCTTATCGCGCTCGGCATGATTGCTGTCAATACTCGCAGTATCTATGTTAACCTCGATTTTTGATGCATCAGGGTTGTTTTCATCATAACTAAAGTGACCATCAAATTTATTAAACCGTCCCGTCAACCAGCTGTAACCAAGGTGTTTTATTTTGAACTGGATAGCCGCGTGAGCATCAGCAGTGTCAATGTCATATTCGGCGGCATGTAGTGATGCCGCAATAAAAGACACAATTAAGAGTATTGCAATCGCCAAATAATTTTTCATGTATTTTCCTTTTCCTTAGTAATTAATATGAAATATTTTTTAATATATAACTTAGAGACCAAACATACGTTTTAATGTTCGATCCTGATTAAAAAAATGATGTTTGAACGCCGCCAGAATATGTAGCAACGCCGACCCGATCAAACATATGGCCAACCATAAATGTATAACGCCAGCAACATCCTCCTGCTTGTCTACACCATATAACGTGGCCGGAACTTCAATCCAGTTAAAAATAGCTACAGCACGGCCATCAGCAGTAGAAATCAGATAACCACTAATCATGACCGTGAATAAAAACCAATACAACAAGCAGTGTATTATCAGCGCTATTTTTTGTTCTCTGGGGGTATGATTAATCAGAGCTTTCGGAATGCAATTGTATTGTCGCGAAACCAGACGTATCAATGTCAGCATTAAAAATAATAAGCCGATACTTTTATGCAGATCCGGTGCCTTGTGGTACCAGGCGTCATAATAGCTCAACTCAACCATCCACAAACCAAAGCCGAACTGCCAGAAAACAATTAAAGCAGATAGCCAGTGAATGGCTATCGAAATTACACCCCAATCGTTTTCTGTATTAAACCAACGCATTTCATTATTCATTTATACTCATGATAGGCACTAGAATATAACGATCGCCTTGCTTTGTAACTGTTTTTTTTGAGAACTTGATCCGTATTCCGATGACAGATTATAAAGAATACCATCTACTATCATTTAAGTGTTTTGACGTGGTGTCGTGGTTGAAAACAGGTAACGATGAATTTTCCACTGACTATTGTCTTTTTTGAAAATAAACAGCTCATTATTACCTTCATTTATCTTTACGTCATCCGCCAAAATAATGGTTTTTCCGGTTGAACTTGTTCTGGCCCATGCCTTGTCACCATGAATCTCTATTTCATAAATGGTGAATTTAATGTTGAGGTCAATAGTAGTGAACACAGACTCATACGCCTTTTTAACGGCAGCACGCCCCACTTGAGCGACGGAATGTTGTGGCATAAAAACAGGTTGTTTGCCATATAGCTCCATAACCGATTGCGCATCACTGGCATTTAAAGCGACTTCATACCGATTAATAACCTGCTCTATTGATTGCACTTCAGATTGTGATGCAGCAACTGAAAGAGAGCCTCCCATCAGTACAGCCATGGCCACTAGTAATATAAAGTTTTTTAGATTGATTATTTTTATCATAACCTTTGCTCCGTATATAAGACTATAAATATCATGCTGAGCAAAGACTATTCCAAATTTTTTATACTGGGTAGTCGGTGAAAACGATAAGCATATTTCCATATTTGGAAAAGTGTTATAACGAATCTTATACATATTTATTATATGGTGAGAAATGTGGCTCTAAACTTCATCGTATTTTTTATTCGTGTTGCTTGAAGGTAGTTTTTTTAGATGGATAATAAAGGCCCCATACTATCCTTTAATTCAATAGGTGAATTCTGGTTTAACAGAAGTAGTGAAAATTTCTTTAAAATCACATTATTATATGATTACATCTATTTTTTAATTTTGAACTAATACAAGATACTGTTATCTTATGATAGCCGTAAAATTTAAGCTGTAAAACTATACTAACTATTAACATCTGGTTAATATCTGCCAACGCATCAAACAGGTTTTACTCAATGACAATTAAATTATCTATATTAATAATCCTGCTCTGCTGCTTTTCTTATACTCAGGCATCCGAAAAAATAACACATAGATATACGGTTATAATACATTCCGACATGAGGGGATTATCTGTACACGCCTGCTTTCCTGACTCACAACCTGAAAAATTAATTAATTACAGCGACTCAAAAAACAACTATCTTGAACATGTCTATATCACTAATAACAGACACCATAAAACAACTTTAAAAAGCCTTCAGAACACCATTCCTCTACCCGCTTTAACACAATCAGACTGTGTTAATTATAATATCAATTTCTATGGCGACAGCAAGCATTCACGATTTAATAAACGTATTGAAAATTCAAATCAGTTATTACTCAACCTCCATAGCTGGTTGTGGTTTCCAGATAACGTTGACAACCAGAAACATGCACTAGACATTGAATTTAATCTTCCCATAGGTATAAACATATCAGCACCCTGGCCAATCGTTAACCAGAAAACAATCAACAACAGACAGCTTACTACCTTTCGCCACAGTAATCGCCCTGCATACTGGGATGGAAAAATAGCTATAGGTAAATTTAAAACATTGGGCATTCAAAAAGGCTCAACTCTCATTAATGTTGCAATCTTAAATGCAGCACAGGCTTTCGATGCATCCAGGCTTCAGCACTGGATTGATAAAAACCTTGATGCATTATTACTCACCTATGGTGATTTTCCAGTGTCCAACTTACAGCTACTAATTATTCCCGTCGGTAAAGACCATGAGCCTGTCCCCTGGGGAGAAGCGATGCATGGAGGTGGTGATTCGATTCACCTGTATATTGATCAGACCCGTCCCTTAACAGAGTTTATGAATGACTGGGTGCTGATTCATGAACTTAGCCATCTATTACACCCAAGATTTAGTAACGCCACGTGGCTAAGTGAAGGCATTGCTAGTTATTACCAGAATGTTTTGAGGTCACGCAGTGGCCTGTTAGACGAACAAAAAGCCTGGCAAAAACTCCATGAAGGTTTTCAGCGAGGCATAAGAGGTACCCCCACTGATAAAACATTAGCACAGGTCTCAGCAACAATGATGCGGTCCCAGTCATTTATGCGGGTTTACTGGAGTGGTGCAGCCATTAGTTTGCTCGCTGATTATGAACTAAGAAAACTAAGCAATAACAAACAGTCACTGGATACCGCAATGAAAAGTTTGAGCCAGTGCTGCTTGAAAATGACTAAAACATGGAGCCGAGCTGAAATTATAGAGAAGTTAGATTCGCTCACTCATACACAGGTATTTTCACAGCTCAACAAACAGTATTTACACTCAACAAAATTTCCGCAACTTGAAGCAGTGTATAGTAAGCTAGGCCTTACTGTTCATGAAAATAAAATCAAAATTAACTCACAAGCAAAAGATGCTTTTATTCGCAAAGCGATAATGGGAGAGAGATATTGAACATCGGCCAGGATGGGTGACTTACTTACAATTACATATCGTTTAAAAATGTATGATTGTTAATACGATAATTAATTAGCTAAAATAATGAAATTTGTATCTTTAACTATCGACAGGCAATTAACACTCCACGAGCAGTAACCGTCTAGCCGTTATATTGCGTACTTTTAAATCGTATTACACTTCGACGTACCCTTAAAAAGTATTTGAGGCTTCCCTTAAAATCCATCTGTTCATTTTTTAGTGCGGTCTATTTGTAAATCTATCTTTAGATTGACTTAATTGTTTAACAATAGAATTTTTTAGCGGGTACTGCCCGTTTAAATAACCTGCATTTAACGTTAAATTAATGATGAGCAGTGCGTGTTAAACCGCTATATTTTTAAACTTTTTAGTTCACTGCATTATATGGTTAAATTTTAACCATACATTACTAAATACTTATAAAACAGGTAAATTAAGATCGAATAATATTATCGGCAATCGGATAATACTGTCGTATACAATACGTATTTCTAATGACAGTGTTTAAATTTGCACTACGTCACATTATCGCCACGAGTTTAATATAAAATCGTTTACTTATGATTAAAGGTAGCATCGCATTCAATTTTATAAACTATCATGTTTATATCACGGTCAATTGCCGCATCACACCTAACTGTCCTGACAAAACCCTGCTCAACAATGAATAATGAGCAGAGTTTATTAATATGTATACAATAATAATTAGCAAAATTTAGGAGCATCAAATGAGTAGTTTATACATTTGGCCGCAAATGCCATTCCTTTCTATAACGGTTTTGGTAGTCGCGAGTATGATTTTTTTATATTTAGCCCGCACACCTATGCACCTGGCACTGGAAAGCTTAAATGACGGTATTGCCGGTGGACTGGAAAGAACCGCTGAATGGATTAAAGCTGTTGTTATCAAAATGCGCGAAAAAAACAAAAAAGTTTTACTGGAGTCCAATATTGCAGCCAGTGAAGGCAAAATAGCGCAGGAGTTTAAACGTGTCGAAGCGAGTTACACTAAGCACCTTGCTGAGTACCCTGCTCTGCATTTAAAAATCGATGAGAGTATTTCTGCCATTGATGCAGACTATAAGGAATGTGGTCAGGTTGTACCCGAAGCCCCCGGCTGGAATGATGCAGTTGAATCGATTGCTAGCATTAAAGGTACCGCATCAGGTGATCGCGTGATTGAAAAAATGCTCAAGGAGCTGCATAAATCCGCTGTCGATGGTGAAAAAATGGCACTCTCTGAAATGCAAAAAGTATCAACCAAGCGTCATAAGATACTTTCATCTTTAGCACCGGTCTGGAAAAAAATACAAAAGACCATGGTCGAAGTTAACAAGCGTGTCGAACTCGTCCTGGAAACCTCAGGTAAAATCGAAAAGTATATGCAGGAGTACGATAAAATCAGGACTGGCGGAGATGACTCGATAGATATGCTTTCAGCTAAAGCCACAAAATTATTTATCTTTTCTATTATTGTTATTACCGTCGCAAGCTTTGGTGCGTTTGTAAACTTTCAGTTAATTGCACTGCCCATGTCAGAGTTAGTCCCCGCGGGTACCCGGGTACTTGGTCTGCATGTTTCTGATATTTCTGCACTCGTTATTGTAACGCTGGAAATCGTGCTTGGAATATTTTTAATGGAAGCGCTGGCAGTCACTAATATTTTTCCACAGATAGCCGGCCTAACTTTGGGTAAGCGTCGTATACTTTTATACGCGGCTATTTTAGGTCTGTTTTTTCTATCATCAGTAGAAGCGGCACTCGCGGTATTACGTGAACATATCGCCGCGACGAATGCAGCAACCACCCAGGCACTGGCCGGAGATGTTGCTACAGGTGCAGATGCTGAAGGGTCTAATATCACAGTGATTGGTCAGGCCACCCTCGGGTTTGTATTGCCCTGGATACTGGCAATGGTTGCCGTTCCACTGGAAATGTTAATTGAAAGTAGTCAGCACGTTTTAAGTAAGTTACTTATTTTAATCGTTTTGCTGATTGGCTATCTGGTGGGCATAGTCGGGCACATACTGAGCACGATTATGAAAACCATTATTCATATTTATGATGCTTATATCATTATTCCGACGCAGATTGAAAACCTGCTTAAAAGTAAATCTTAATCGCCACTCACGGAATATTGACATGATAAAATTAAAAAAACACTTACATATATCTGCTCTATCGTTAGCTGCTTTACTTACAGGTTGCTCAGATAATAAAGCGTATGAAACAGCTATCTGTGCCCTGGCAGACATATCGGGGACCTATGCAAAAGAAAAAAAGAGCATGGTTAACATTATTAAAGCGGGCATAGTTCCCACTTTAGTACCCGGCGATAATCTGGTATTAATTACGATAGACAGTAACAGTTTTAACGAAGAGAATATAAAAGGAAAATTAAAATTAGATTACAGGCCCTCAGAAGCAAATAATCAAAAAATAAAGTTTGCAAAAAAACTCGATGATTTCGCTAACAATAGTAGCAGTGCTAAATACACCGATATAAGTGGTGCAATGATGTTATGCAGTGGTCATTTAAAAAGCACGCAGGCTGGCACTCAACTTATGTTTATCTTCAGCGACATGAAAGAAGAGCTAAAGCCCGGCATTAAACGCAGCTTCAATAATGATGAGTTTGAAAATATACATATTGCCGCGATGAACGTCATTAAGCTAAACGAAGATAGCTCCGATCCGCAGGTGTTTCGATCACGCATCAAAAAATGGAAAAAGCGCGTATTAAAACACAGCGCTAAAAGCTGGAATGCAACCCTGGACCCAACTGAAATTGCTAACTATATTGATGACCATCGATAAGCTGTAGTGTTTTTTACTCTTAGGGTAATATTTAGTGATGTACTACAATCGAACTAACGCGTCATAGAAATAGCTTATTACATTGTCGGTACGGCAGCTTCGTTTAGCAGCTGCCTTGACGTATTTGGAATGCACATATTAAACACTACCTCCATACCGCCGCCTCACATTCCGGTGTTAAAAGAAAATCTGGTTACGCAGGATACATACCTTTGCGAATTCGAAAAATAAATTTTATGAGTTGTTATTTTTCTTAACAATTTTTAACCCTACACCCTACCAAAATTTATCAACTATAAATTTTTGTGTTAGCTACCGATAAACTTATCTTATTAGCCCCTATATGACTGAAGTCAATACTTGCTACTGTACTTTGCTATCTATGAATTTTTCATTATCATTAATACTATACTCTTAACAGATTCAGTTATGAGTAGTGTTTAATCAACACATACGAATGATTGCCGAATCTGGCTAATTTGGAGGTTCAAAATGAGTAATGTTAATGACATATTAAGGGTTAAAGGTCACGATGTCTGGTCTATATCTCCAGATGCTTCGGTTTATGACGCCATACGCCTTATGGCCGACAAAAAGGTAGGTGCACTTGTCGTTATGGAAGGCTCAAAACCGGTGGGAATTGTTACTGAGACAGACTATATGCGAAAGGTCATTCTTAAGGGACGTACGTCACAGGGTACGTCGGTTAAAGCCATTATGACGACTCGGGTACTGTATGTTAATCCTGAACAGAATATTGAGGAATGTATGGTTTTGATGACGGAAAAACGTACTCGTCACCTGCCTGTTATCGTTGAAGGAAAATTGATTGGTCTGATATCAATAGGCGACGTTGTGAAATCAATAATAGACGAACAACGATTCACAATTGAACAACTGGAAAATTATATAGCTGGGTAGTTTACAAGTTGAACTTACATCGAACCCACACAAAACCGGACGCCCACTATAATAATTCTGGGTGCTTTAAAAAGCTATGCTTTTATAAAATTAACCAGCCATATAGCAACGCGCTTATCATCATGCTTTGTCTTTAAAGAGTCTTGCGCTTCTTTCGCAATGTCTTCTCCGATTATAACTCGACGCTTATTGATCAGATAATTCAGGTAATCTTCTGAGAATTCTGGATGCCCTTGAAAGCAGAGAATATGATCACCCAGTTGAAAACTCGAAATTTTACAAAAGTCATTACTGGCAATTAATTCCGAACCCTGCGGCAATGACTTAACCTGATCTTGATGACTGACCAATAAAGAAAAAGACTTCTCATTTTTTTCCATCCACTGTTTTGTTACTTTTATCTCACTGGTTTTATTTCCTACACCCCAGCCTTTATCGCTGCGTTTAGTTTCACCCCCCAGTGCTTGCGCGATAACCTGGTGACCGAAACAGATTCCAATTAGCTTTTTTTTCTGCTGGTGAAGATAAACGACATATTCCCTGAGCTTTAGCAACCACTCATCATTATCATATGCACTGAACTGACTACCCGTGATTAAATAGGCATCACATTCATCAATTGATGCGGGGTATTGCCCATCAATTACCTGATAAACATTAAATTCTAGACCAGCATCAACCGACAATAATAATTTTTGAAACATTTCTGCATAGCTACCGTATTTTTGTTTTATCTCGGGTTTAAGTTTATCCGTTTCAAGAATACCGATTCGCATTACAGTTACCTGTTTAACTGTCCATTAACAGCTGATTCAAAAATTTCTGCGTATTGATGTTCATCAAAAATAATGGGGTTACTTCCCGCACACGAATCCTGCACCGCCATCTTTCCAATTAACTCTTTTTTCTCAGTGCTAATATCAATTGCAGCTAAGTGGTTTGGTATTTCTAATGTTGTTCTGAATTTTAGTATCCAGTTTATAAAACCCTCAAAAGAAGCCTCTTCCAGCTCCAGATAATGGGCTATGTGTTTTATCTTTTCTTCTATTACCGGTCGATTTTTAAGCAGTACATAAGGCAACAATATTGCATTTAATAAACCATGGTGTTTATCAAACACTGCGCCGAGTGGATGGGCTAGCGCATGTACACCACCCAGTCCTTTTTGAAAGGCAGTTGCGCCCATTGATGAGGCGACTAACATATGACTACGGGCAACTAAATCTTCTCCATTTTCAAATGCAGCCGGTAACCATTCTTTAATCAACCGCATACCTTCTAACGCAATACCATCTGCCATGGGGTGGTAGCTCGATGAACAATAGGCTTCTAAATTATGCACGAAGGCGTCGATGCCGGTCGCTGCAGTAATATGCGCCGGAAGTCCCCGTGTTAAAACCGGGTCTTCAATCACAATGTCTGGCATCATTTGGGGATGAAAAATGATTTTCTTAACTGAAACAGATTCGTCAATAATAACCGAGGCGCGACCCACTTCAGAACCCGTACCTGCGGTTGTTGGTATTGCAATCACCGGAGCCATTGTCGTGCTATTAACTCGTTTCCAGTTGTCACCCACATCTTCGAAATCCCATATTGAATAATCCTGATCGACCATTAAGGCAATGGCTTTTCCTGCATCCAGGGCACTGCCTCCACCCATGGCGATAACACCATCATGATGTCCATTTGTGTATACCTCAACACCGTGTTCAATATTTCGACCGGTAGGATTTGATTTAATATGACTGAATAGTGCGGTTTTGATACCTGCCGATTTATTGGCTTTTAAAACAGACGTTATAAAGTCTTGCTCGGCTAATCCCTGATCTGTTACCAGCAGAGGTTGCTGGATGTTAAGTGATTGGCAGGCTTCGGCTAATTGTGAGATAGACCCTACGCCAAAACGAATCGGTGTTGGGTAATTCCAGTTAGATTGAAGATTATCTAAACCATCAATATCAATTCTATTTGACATCTATATAACTCACTAATGTGTTACATTTTTTAAGTGAAAAGACTTTGGTCTCGTCAATTGCTGGTATCCCAGTTTAGATAACGAACATCCCCGTCCCGATTGTTTCACACCTGTCCATGCAAGTGCCGGATCAAGATAATCACATCGATTCATGAAAACGGTACCTGTCTCGATCTGCTCACCCAGTCCGATAGCTTTCTCAATATTGTTGGTCCAGAAGGATGCGGTGAGCCCAAAGTTGCTGTCATTCATCAGTTCTATGGCCTGCTGATCACTACTCACTTTCATGACACCAATCACCGGTCCAAAGCTTTCATCTTTCATAATTGACATTGTATGGTCAACATTAATTAATACTTGTGGTGCTAAGTATGGCGTACCCGATTTACTTTTTAAAAAGTTTGTTTCATCAATACATTCAAGCGCACCCTTTTCTACGGCCTGTTTAATTTGATTTCTTACAAAATCTGCCGCTTTGCTATTTACCATCGGCCCTAGCGTAGTTGATTGTTGCAAGGGATTATTTAATTGGTATTGATTCACAAGACAAATAAATTGTTTAACAAAATCATCGTACACATTTTCATGCACGTAAATTCTTTCTATGGCGCAACATGATTGACCTGAATTAAAAAACGCACCATCAACCAGGTTTTCAGTCGTTGATTTTATATCTGCATCCGCCATCACATACGCAGGATCTTTCCCACCGAGTTCTAATGAAATTGGTTTAAACAAAGTTGCTGCTGTTGTTTCGATCGTTTTTCCTGCATCAACAGATCCAGTAAATGAAATAAAACCAACCGCATTATTTTTAACAAGTTCAGCCGTCTTGGCGTGATCCAGGTGCAGATATTGAAATACACCGGCAGGCAGACCCGCTTCATCAAATGCAACTTTGAGGCGTTCTGCACAAAGTAAGGTTTGCGCGGAGTGCTTAAGAATAACGGTATTGCCAGCCATCAGTGCCGGAATAATTGAGTTAATGGCCGTAAGGTAAGGATAATTCCAGGGTGCAATCGTCAGAACAATACCTAATGGCTCTTTACGAATGAAGCGAGTGAAAGCCTCATCTTCTTCTATAGAAATGTCTTTGAGTTCCTGTTCGGCGATATCAATCATGTACCGTGCGCGCTCCTCTACACCCGATAATTCACCTGCTGCGTATTTTATTGGCCGCCCCATCTGTAGCGTAATTTCTTTTGCGATCGCTTGCTTTTTTTGCAACAAACAGTCTATCGCCTTATGACAGAGTGAAGCTTTTTCTGAGAGGCTTTTATTCTTCCATATTTTCTGTGCACTAACGGCTGAAAGCAATGCGTTTTTAATATCTTCCTGACTGGCCAGATTTCGTTCCGCGACGACAGCTCCATCTACCGGAGAAACTATTTTTACCGTTCTTCCCATGACTTAACTACCTAAATGAGTTCAAAATAACGTTGCAGTTCCCATTGAGAAATATGTTGGCGAAACTCCCGTTCTTCCCACTCCCTGCTAGCGGCAAAGTGCTCTACAAACGCATTCCCAAAATATTCTTTTGCAACTGTTGATGTTTTAAATTTTTGTGCCGCATCCCATAATGTTTCCGGTAATTTTAAATGCGCAGGAAAAGTACTCTCATAAGCATTTCCAGTGACCATTGTATCAATCTCAGCTTTATTTTCTATGCCCCATAAACCCGAGGCAATTACTGCAGATAATATAACGTAAGGATTTGCATCAGCGGCTGCAATTCGATACTCAATGCGTTGTGAACTTTCTGACCCAGGAATAATTCGAATAGCACAGGTTCGATTATCGATACCAACACTGGCGTCAGTTGGTGCCCAGAAGCCGGGTATCAAACGTCGATATGAATTAATTGTGGGCGCGACCATCGCGAGAAACTCTGGCATCATTTGTTGCTGACCCGCAACAAAATAACGCATCGTATCGCTCATATTATCAGGTTGACTAGTATCGTAGAATAATGATTTTCCTTTATCATCTTTTGCCGATAAATGAATATGACCACTCTGCCCTGGATAATCGGGTGACCACTTGGCCATAAAAGTAGCCATTTTATTTTGTTTTTGCATTAAAACTTTTGTGAAGGTTTTAAACAATGCCGCCTTATCAGCCGATGATAATGCGTCACTATAGGCAATGGCGGCTTCTAACACACCCGGCCCTGTTTCTTCATGCAAACCTTCCAGACTGAAATCCATATCCTCTGAAAGCTTTAAAATGCTTTGATACGTTTCAGACTCAACACTATTTCGAATCACCGAATAACCAAACTCGGAAGGTGCAATGGGTTGAATGTTTTGATAATTTTTTTCACGCACACTGTGTGCGGTTTCATTAAAAACAAAAAACTCATATTCAAAGCCTGAAAATATATCCAGCCCCATATTTTTCACTTTCTCAATGACGCGACGTAATACTGCACGAGGGCAGATCGATTCAGCCTCACCCGAAAATTCACTCAGGAAAAAAAGTATATTATTTTCAAAAGGTAGCTCACGGCAACTCGATGGTAACAACCTGACCTGCGCATCGGGGTAGCCTGTGTGCCAGCCCGTGTATTTTACATTATCGTAGAGCTTATCCTGTATATCCCATCCAAGCACCACATCACAAAAACCAAAACCATTATTCAGTGCTGAATAGAACTTTTCCTTCGACATATACTTTCCACGAAGCACACCATCGATATCAAAAACACCTACCTTGACATGGCTATGCTCACTCTGCTCAGCTGCTGCACGAGCTTGCTCCACGCTGCTTATCGTTCTGACGTCCATCTGAATTACCTTATTATTGTACCTCTCGTAAAGTTTAGACTTATTTTTTTAATAATGTAGAACTCTTACCTTGATGGCATAAATAATTGAATTTTTTTTCATTTAAAAAGTACATTGCACCATGCGCTTTAACTTTTAACACCTATCCGTACAGCCGTTGTAACAGAAAAACTAGATTCAATCTAAGCCTTTGTTTTTACTCGCGAATAGTAAGAGCACCTTGAGAAGCTAGCCTTAAGAAGAGAGTGAATCTTTTTTATTGATCATTTGATGGAAACAATCATCGTTAATTAACATATTCTACAAAATATATTGCCGCGCCTAATGAAATCAAACTCACTTCGACCAGGCTAATCAATAACAACATATAGGTTATCCTCCGCCCACTGGGTTTCATGGGCTGCCAGACACGCCGCATATACCAACGCCATATTGTAAAACGTGACCACTTATCCCAATTGATAATAAATTGTTGCAAATAGTTTGCCCATATAACAAGACTTTTATCGACTTCGTCTAAGCGGGCTTTTCTCTCCTCTTCTGAGTGCCCATCATAGTGATCAGTGATAGTCAGTTTTGAACCCTGAGGCGCGGTTTCAATTTTTAAAATAGTTTTACTCTTTAAACCATTTGTATAATCAACCTGAAAACCGTCAGTGAGTTCACTCACTTCGAGTTCATATTGAAATTCTAAAGGCGAATCATGACTAGTATTTTTCCCTGACACCACAAAATGATGTTCACCAGTTTCTCGCCACTCATTAAATTCTAGCATCGGGTTTATACGGTAAAGCCGTTCAATATCCTGACAAAATAACTTCAACGCTTCAACGCTCAAAGGGGTGTTCAAAGAAGCCCAGGCAAGATCCTGTTCTTCAGTTTGCATTGGCTAACTCCTCTACAGGATAAGGCACAATTAATAATGGTATGGGTAACATTTTTACGAGTGGTTCAACTGACATACGTGAACGCAGACCGTCTTTTCCTTTCGGCCTGGGTGAACCCATAATAACCAGGTCATAATTACCCTGCTTAATTGCACTTAGAAGGCACTCGTCTGGCTCGCCCAATACAATCGATTTGGTGTATTCAACCTGTTTTTTAATCGCAGCAAGATTTACTCGATCACAATGTTCATCAACCTCTCGACCTAACTCACTTTCAAGATAGCGTCGAAAAGTATCACGCGTCGAACCATTATTTAACCAGTCATCACCGGTCATGCCCTGCCATAACGATGGAACCACAATCAGGTGATGTAATTTAGAGTCTTTATGGCACAGTTTAAGGGCCATTTTTTCAGCAGCCTTTGCACCATCCGTTCCGTGGCTTGCGAGTAAAACCTGGTTTAGTGTATTCATATCAATACCTGAACCGATATCCGTTGTAATGGATATCGGTTTTGTTTAATGGACTTTAATAAATAATGTACACGGCGAATGCTATCGCTAAGGCAAACACCAATGCCATAAAGTCCTCTCGTCTGTCACTGCCAAAAATAGACAATGCCGATCCACGATCAAATTCTTTTTTTTCTTCAGACATGATTAATTCCTCATATTAAACAGTTTCACTCACCAGGAGCAATACCACTACCAGAGATAAGATTGCCTTAGTAAAGCCAACAACGCCGCCAATAATGGCCGGTTGCCCGCCCGCCTGCTTCATTGAACCTATGGTAATTTGCATACCCAGACCTACCAGACCAAACGCGAATAACCAGGTAATCCATTGCCGGAATGCCTTAATCTTTTTCGCTGTATGACGCACGGCTTTATGTGCACCTTTAAGCACTTTATTAGCTTTTTTCGACATTACCTTGGCATTGATCAAACCCCGTAAAGCAGTATCATCTTCAATCGACATTACTTTTTTGTTTTCAATCAAACGCGCTAATGCGGCTTTACGATCTTCGCGTTGAACTTTACCAGCTTCAGCCATCAACAAGGTAATTTGTTCTGCTTTCAACAACTTACTTTCTTTAAAACCCTGCTCTGTTGTATTAGCAAAATACTTACCTTTGTAGTGATTGGGTGGCGCAAAAATACCGGTTGTTGATAACGCAAACAGTAAGATAAAACCAAGCACAAACACGGGGAATTTAGCGAATATAACCTGACCCACATTTACTGTTTCAGTCACGTTTTCCTCACGCTTCACATACCAGATAGCTAACCATAGAACAATAATGGGTAAAACTAATACCCGTGTAATATTGAAAATTTCTGCCACTTTCAAAGTTTCAATACCGTCCGGTTGATAGGCCAGCGCTGCACCTGCCACCTGTGCTGAATTTAATATACCCGTTCCTGCCCAGGCACCAAACTGAACATAACTCATACCCAGTAAATTACCAATAATGGGGAATACAAACATACAACCCACACCCCATAACAATATTGTGCCAATGGTATAGGCAATTTCTACAGATTTAGCCTGCACCACCGGTGCTGCAGCAACGGTGGCAGAAACACCACACACCCCTAATCCAGCAGAGAGTACTCCCGCCATAGAGTTAGGAATCTTTCGCCTTGTCCCCATCCATAAAACCATACCAACAGAACCAAGTACAAAGAAACCAATCATAATAATGGATAAGCCACCCAGATTTGTGAGCTCGGCTGCACTGTATAGCGTACCCAAAAGGATAACCCCCGTTTTCAGCCCCAGTCGCGATAAACGCACACCGTTTTTAGCCCAGTCCGGCACCTTGAAAACATTAACGATGATAATACCCGTTACTATTCCTAACACCACATAGTTTAAGCCGAGCAGCTTGTGAATGTATTTTCCCGTATCTCCTACCTTACCCATGGTAGTACCAAGCACTGCTATTTCAGGTGCAATAAACCAGCGCACTAGCATTGCAATTAACAGAATAAACATACCGCCAGCAATGGTTGAGGAATAATAATCCCAGTGACCTTCACTGTGTTTACCCAGCAACTGCCAGAGACCTATCACAGCCGCAACCACTCCAAAATACAGGGGTATTGATGTTAATTCATTTAGATATTTATATTTCGCTCCGCCTAAATGTTCAATATAAGTAGCAAGCATACCGTTATCTGCAAGAAACCAGATGAGCAACATAATAATGCCAATAATGAACAAAGCAGAACTTCTCCTGGTATATACCATGACAATTCTCCCAGTAGTTATTTGGTTAAAATCAGTAATGACTTTTCTAATAAAACTGTTATATTTAATTTATTTCGCTGAATAGTTTGAATACACTATAAACTCAGCTAAGACACCTCTCTAAATAAGTAAATCGACTTTGACAGGAAAATAAGAGGAAATATACCGGTAAATAAATTCCGGAAAAATAGATTCTTAAAAACACATCGAGGTGATATATTTCTATAATAATTATTATTTTTAAATAGACATAAGAGGCATTTCAATCGCATACTTCATAGCCCTTTAATTTATTTTAATTCATTTTATTTGAATGCAACAAAGATTAACCATTAAGACCCTATGCATTTACATACTTAGGACACTGAACCTTAAGCTAATATTTGTATATGACATAGATCAATTAACACATATGGCATTAATAACAACGAAATAAATAGTGATCTGCAACAATGAAAATGAATAAACTTATACGTCTTAACAGTTTTTTTATTCATTGTTTGTACTTAAAAAGAAATTTATTATAATAATTTTAGCGTAATACATTTAACACCCGCGATAGCTGAAACTCTGGATTCATTCTAGGTGCTTTGTACTGGCTACTTCGCCAGGTACCCTGAGAAGCTCTAGATAACTTATTTTTTTGGGGTGTAACAAATGTTATTTTGTTAATTTCTCACCTTATACAATATTAGCCAACCCTGATTAAACCACGACTAACTGCTCAGCTTATCACTACTTTTTAGTGGCCACATCTGGTAGTATTTACCATCAAAGGAAATATTTACTGTTTCAAACTTCTGTTACTCCATCGAAGAAACAGCTTACTCTACTTTCTGATTATCATTTTTTATTTAGACGGGTACAAGGATGAATCTCGAAGAATATATTTTTAACTCGAATAAAGCCGAAAATGTCGACCGACTGTTTCAGGTCTTTGAATCTGCCATGGGTGAACTGGGATTTGATCGACTTTTATTAGCCTTAATGAATGACCACCCCACTTTAAAAAAAGAAGCCGAACATGGTGTCGTAAAAAACTATCCCGATGACTGGGTAAATTACTATCTGGCACAAGGCTATGATGAGATTGATCCTGTTAGAACATTATCATTTACAAGAACTGGGGCATATACCTGGGATGAAATAATAAAATCAAAAACACTGACGGACAAACAGAAACTTATGTTCAATCAGGCAGCAGATGCAAAACTATTTAGTGGTGTTGGCGTTGCACTCCACGGTGGTGGAGGCGCAGTAGCCGCACTTGGCGCTGCCAGTTCAAACAGGGGCGTTGATACCCGTCAAGCGGTTCTCGACAAAGTAAATTTAATGGCATACCAATTTTATACCTGCTTCTGGCGACTAATGGAAAGTGACGCATCTATTAAACCAAATTTACTCAGCAATAGAGAACAGGAAATATTAAAGTGGTGCGCACGGGGTTACACCAAAGCTGCTATTAGCGAACGCTTATACTTATCTGTACATACGGTTGACAGTCATGTACGCAATAGCATGAGAAAGCTTGAAACAAAGAATATAACCTCGACCGTTGTAAAAGCGATAAACTTCGGATTCATCCACATCTAAAGCTCAAGTAGTAACGCAAAATCACGTGATTACGTGATATACAGCCTGTTATATGTAGTGCAATACTCCCAAAGAAATAATACAAAATGAGGAGTACTTATGCGTATATATCAAATGTTCTTAGGTTGCCTGTTTGTGCTTTTAACGGCATGCAGCAGCGGCGGTGATGATACTCCATCAGTTGACCAACAAGGCACATTTATCGATAGTGTTGTTATCGGGCTGCGATATGAATCACTAAACAACAGTGGTTTTACTAATAATCAAGGTCAATTCAGTTATCGAGAAGGCGAATTAGTCCGCTTTTATGTAGGCGATATCTTCATCGGAGAAACATTAGGTCAGGAAATTGTCACACCAATCGATCTGGTAGATGGTGCCATCGATGAAACTCATTTTCTGGTGCAGAATATTGCTATTTTCCTGCAAAGTATTGATGACGATGGAGATGAATCTAATGGCATCAATATCACAGGCCTGACAAATACAGCAGCAGCAGGACAAACTGTTGATTTTACGCTTGCATCAGGTGTCTTTGAGATTAATGGGGCTCTAGAAACACTTATTAGTAACCTGACATCTGTAAATGGCACATCACGTTCTATATTGCCGAGAACACAGGTAACCGATGCCTTCAGAATAAACTTGATCGCACTCTTTACTGGTAATTATCAAGGTACATTCACGGGCGATGATTCTGGTAACTGGGAGGTTACAATTGACAATAATGGTGTTATCGCGGGTCAGAGCACTTCAAATACTTACGGGACTGAACAGGTATCAGGACAGGTTTCAAGCAGTGGCCAAACCAGTATCAATGGAACAACAAGTAGTGGTGTTTTTTCAGGCGTAATCACTTTTGATGGTAGTATGAGTGGTACCTGGTTAGATGATGATGGAGAGTCTGGTACATTTACTGGGAGCCGAACATCTTCCACGCCATTGCCGAGTACAAACTCGGGCAGTTTGACTATTTCTGGGGGCGATTCAACTAATATTGGCGTATCTTTCGTACCAAACCTTAATCCAGTAGTGATAAATGATCCAGGCGGGCAGCTTTCAAATATCGTTTTTGTTACCTGGTTTCAAAGCATCACATCAAGTAATGAAATCGAATCTCGATCCTTACAAATAATATATGATAATGAAACAGGTGAAGTATTAGATGGCGGATATTTCCGGGCTACTTCATTAGATGTAAATAGTGATCCCACATCATTCTATACTTATGCGTTTAGTTGTGAAGACAATCAGCAAGCCTGTTTACCAATTTCACTAAATATTGCAAATAAGCAGGTTACGTTTAGTAACTTCAACATGCCAGAATCTGGTGATGATGACGCTACAGGAAGTATCTTGTTTAATGGTGCGTTAAGCTGGTAGTTACAAATTTATTACAAAAATAACTTCGCCTCTTTATGCTACACACTGGGCACCCATTGTAAAAAAGCCGTGATTCAGACTAGTGTTTATTTATACGGACTACTTAGAATGGGTGTCTCAGGAAATATCCCTCAAGAAACGCCCTCATGACATGCCAAAAATTTGATGCGATGTGAAATTAACACCGCATAGTAAACAGGAGCAGCTTCCCCATAGCCTTTTTTAAATCAGGCCAGATCCCCACCATCTCTCTCACTGGGCTTCTTCTTTTTTACCACTGGTGTTGAAACCAGTTGCATCATAAAGAACACAATAAGAAAACAGCGCCGATGATATTGCAACTGCGGCCATACAACAGAGTATTATATTGGAAAATGTATCTGTCATAACAAGATCAGAAAAAGGGCCAACAATGAGTAACGTGCTGCCCACTAGAATTCGTACAATACGATCAGCCGTGCCCATATTTCGTTTAATTTTGAACATAATTTAATCTCCACAAAACACAGTAATTTTATCCAGAAGCTGTCGGACAGTGCTAAATGTTTGCGCCTCTAACTTCTATTTATAGCACAGTATGAGACCCAGGTTTTATAACATCATGGCCATACAAAGCAATACCTCCTCCCCGGGATTTAACCTCATACATCACCTGGTCCGCCTTACGGTTGAGCGTTTCCGAATCTTCCCCATGCGCTGGAAAGTGTGCAATCCCAATACTGGAACCCACTTTCACTTCAGTGTTATCAATAAGTATCGGTTTCGAGATTTCGTGTGCCACTCGCTCACAGATCTCCAGGCAGGAGACCCGTTTAATATCATCCAGAAGTAGAATAAATTCATCACCGCCCACGCGAGCAACCGTATCTTGAGGGCGCAGACAAGCACTCAGTCGACTGGTAATTTCTTCCAGCACGGCATCGCCAATTGCATGTCCGTGCGAATCATTCACCTTTTTAAATCCGTCCAGGTCAATCATAGCCAGTGCAAAATGTCCGTTGTTACGTTTCGCAGCACCCAGCATTTTTTCAAGGCGATCAGACAGTAAAATTCGATTGGGCAAACCCGTTAAGGAATCGTGCAAGGCCATCTGCTCCATTTCCTGTTTCTGATGCAGCAGCTTGTCAGTTAGAAAATGCACAATAAATGCCATCCACACCATCAGCCAGATGTAAAAGAGCGCGGGCACCAACAAACGCTTGAGGTATACCTGCTTCAAGGTCGTAATCCCACTAGACGAAAAGCGATGCAGAATAAGTAATTGCTCGCTAGTACTACCTAAAGGAATTTGGGCCCAGGTAAGCGTCTCGCCATCAAGCTCAAAATAACCTCCATACTCGTTTTGTCTTGATTCATTCAGCTCAGCAAGTTCAATATTCCAGCCAGAATTTGTGGCTTTTTGACTATTGGCGAGTACGGTTTCACCTTCAACTATTAAAATCTGGTAATCCGGTGCAACCAAAGCCTGCACTCGCTGTTGATTTGTTGCATCAGGGTGCTGGCTATTGAGTTGTGCCGAGGCGAAACGGTGTAAGTTCTCAATCTCATGCATCATCTCGAGTTCTTTAGAGGCATTGTAAACGGCGATCATGATCAAGCTCACGCCAATCAAAGAAGTGATAACCAGAAAACTAAGGAATCGATATTTTTCGGGGATTAATTTAATCAATCGTCCAGCCATGCGGAGTACTACCTATCTAATGATGCTTCTTTCAGTGTGAGATCTCTGCGCGGTGATGGGGTACCACCCTTAACAATTAGCGGCATATTGTGACAATTCATCGGTATTAGAAGTTGTCGTTAAAAGCGATTACGCCCTCAGCAACTATTTTAAGTATAGGTAATAAACACCAGTCCGAACACACACTGTAGCAAAAAACCTTAATTCAATCTAAGTATTTGTTTTTACAGGCTACTTAGTGTGGTGTTCTTGATAGATATTCCGAATTAGGCAGCTCAGTTAACCGTTGGCTTCGTTTGGTCAAACGATCAACAACCTTCAGCGAGGTCATTGGTGAGTCTTCTGCAATGAAATCGTGGATAGGCTTTAATCGCGCTTTATCACGATTCGTCCAGTGAACCCTCATCTCATCAAAGGCAATTTCTTTTCTTACATCTTCTACAGTCGTTGTACGACCTGGTTCACTGCCTTCCAGGCCCTGCTCTACTTCCCGGCGAACGACCATTTCATAAATGGCATCATTCCATGTACTCCCTTCCGGCAGCTGATCGATGAGTTGGTGAGCGGCCTGTTTAATATCGGCTGATTGCATGAGGTTGGTTTCCATCAGAGTTTTACTGCGCTTAAGCATATTACTTATAACGCTGTTTTTTATAGTTCTTACTTTGTTTTTTTAGATCTATTACGAACTAATACCTATCGGGCTTTAACCCGCTACACCTCTTTATTCCTTCCCCTTCTTTTCACCTTCCAGCGTTAACAGTAAATCCGGATGCACCCGATACACGCCTTTGCGTATTCGAAATAAAAATTTGGTGTGGCTCATTTCTATTCGGCCTGTTTCGATGGTTGAAGCGGGTAAAAAAGAATTAATGTAATCGGTTTTTATTTCTGCAAAATACAGTTTAAATTCTTTCAGGGTAAAGATAATTCCCTGCTCGTCTACCCGGCCCAATTCCCCCGAGGCGATGGCATTTATAAATCGACTTCTTAATGAGTTATCATTTCGCTGCATGGTATTCTCCGTAAAATAATTTTTTGTTATTGTTTAGTTTTTGTTTACGTTTCTATTTTTGTTTTTTAATATAATTAAAATTCATATTTAAATTTATTACTATCCCATCACCTTAAATAACATCGTCATTCCTGCGAAGGCAGGAATCCAGAGACTTTGAGGAGCCGACAGACACTGGATACCTAAAAGTGCCGACCCAGGTATGACGGAGACTTATTTATAATTAAATTTTTAAATCAAAACCAGAACGAATATCTAAATCAAATATCAAAAAACAAACTCTAAAAACAAACAAAGGAAAACCGGACACCACAATCGGTGCCCAGTGGTCCAACCTAATGTCCACCAGTTAAACAACCACCGGCTGAGCATTCTATTTAATTGCTTTGAAAGTCTTCACCCGACAGGTTTAAATGGGATAAATCAAATTCCGAAAGATCAAAACAATTCGGATCAATGCTTAATTTATCCACCCCGTCTAATTTCAGCAGTTCACTCACGGCCTCAAGCCGACGCGACATGGCCCAGTATTTCAATCGCAACCGGTTTTTTACGCGCACAGGCAGAGGTAAGCACAGCAGGTATTGAACATGCGTGCGCAGGTTTTCCAGTGTTGTGGGTAAGGTTTGGGTTGTGAAGATTGAAAGGTTTAGCTCGGGCGGGGGTGCGATGGGTGTTTGCGGTTTAGGTGATACACCGCTTGATACATCAGTTGATGCAGCAGGTATCACACTAAACGTTACACTTCTCACGTCCCGCTTTGCTATGGGCGGCGTTGCTATGGTTTGCCTGGATGGCGGGGTTTTTAGCCCCGTATCATCTGCTAACCCAGTGTCGGTTTTGGGTTTTTGTACGTTTGCTGTTAAAAATATTTGGGCAAAGCGGGTTCGTAGCGTAGAATTAGATTCAGCCATTTTGACCTCTCGTCTAGGTTAAGGTGGTTAGCTGGCTTTTGGTGTTACTAGCACCTTAGGTCAGCTACTTTTTTTTAATCTTGGTTTAGGTTATTGGTTTTCAATTTTCTTCTCCTTGTTGGCAGGTACGCTGGGTTTTCAGGTACCGCATAAAATAATGATAGCTCGTTAATGGTGACGCGATTATTATTGTTGGTGATGTTATTACATGTTGTTAATGCGTAAATGGTTTTACCACAATAATAATCAGCACAAACTCTAGCATGGGGTTTGTTTAGTTGGCAAAGATTTTTTTGAATTATAAATAGAAAGAATGAATCGCTAATAAAAATCGATAATTTCATTAATGTGCACGTAACTATAGTGTCACCGTTTTGCTCTGTTTATGATTCTTTAGAAGCATAAACTGGCCGCAGTGTCTCCAGACTGTGTGAAAACTAAAATCTTCTTTATATCCATCAACATGAGCTGCTTCCTGCTTCTCTTGGAAGGACTGGCAATTACTTCTTTAGCATGTCAAAAGTATTACCGAAAAATTAAGATAGCTGTAATCGCATTCTATTTGGCCTAATAGAGCACGAAAACTACAGTAAATAGTGCAGCAATACTCTCACTGCACCTGCATAACGCCAATTAGGCTTTTAACACCCATTATTTGAATCACTCTTTTCAGATTATAAGCCAGTACGTGAAGATTCATTTCCGTACTCACATTTTTGAAACGTCGAGTTAGAAAATGTGTTGATCCCATCCAGGATTTAATTGTTCCAAATGGATGTTCTACCGTTTGTTTTCTTATCAACATGCTATCAGGCATAGATGTCATTAAATCATGCATATGATCAAGTTTACCCTGATGTTCCCAACGTGCCATTCTCCGTGGGGAATTACTGTTTGAGCATTGAGGTTTAAGGTTGCATGCTCGGCAGGTCATGACATCTAACATATATCGCTTCATGGTTAAGCCTTTTTCAACGCCAGAGAAACGATATTTCATTTCCTTATTCGCAGGGCAAATATAAACATCTTTATTTTCATCGTACTTAAACTTTGAGCGGTTAAATATTCCTTTTTTCTCACTGCCTGATGTGTCACCTTTAGGTACGAGAACAGTCATTTCTCTGTCCTGACAATCTTTTATATCAGCGCCACTGTAATAACCTTTATCAGCAACGACTGTGATCGCTTTTTGCTGCAAAGCCGTCTGCGCTTGTTTCCCCATCCGACACAGTTGACCTCTGTCCGGTTTATTCATCACTTCATGAGCCACAATAAGATGATGTTTGCTATCCACTGCGCTCTGTACATTGTAGCAAACGAGCCTTGTCATCCCCTGTGTTTTCATCAGCCTAGAATCAGGATCAGTAGTGGAAATTTGTTTTTCAGGATCGTTATTCACCCTCTCTTTCATGGCGTTTAATTCGGTGAGTCTTTTCTTAAGCCAGGTTATTTTTTCGTTGATGTGTTTCTTATCAATATGCTGGTTTTCGTGCTTGTCTGCTGCATCAAGTTGCTCTAAATAGTCATTAATATGCTTTTCAAACCGGTCTATATGGAATTTTAATTTCGATGGCGTGTAATTATTGTCTTTATTATTGACGGCTTTAAATTTACTTCCATCAATAGCAATAACCGTATCGGTAAACATATTCATCTGGCGACAAAGATCAATAAATGTTCGGCATGTATTCTTGATACCTCGGCCATTATTTTTTCTGAAATCAGCAATGGTTTTAAAGTCAGGTGACAACCGTTCCAATAACCACATCAATTCAACATTACGCCCCGTTTCTCTTTCTAGTCGACGTGATGATTGAATACGGTTCAGGTAACCATAAATGAATAATTTAAGCATGGTTGATGGTTGATGGATGATAGGCAGGCCGCCCAGTGTCAGCAGGTATTGTTTTAAAGCCCAGAGTTGAAAGATCAAGATTATCAACAAAAGCATCGATGACCCGGATAGGGTTTTCTTCAGTTATGTAATCATCAAGTGCTTCAGGAAATAAGGTGGCCTGGTGTCGGGCTTCGCCCTGAATAAATCCACTCATTAGATGACCTATAGTTTGGAAATGCTTATTATATACCTCTTTGAGTTTTCACACAGCCTGTCTCAGATACGGACAGTTTTTAATCTTGAATTGGTTAAGTACTAACTCAAAAAAATAATCAATAATTTTCAGTTGTTTCACTTCCGAGTTCGGCCAGTAGCTGTCATTCGACAAACAACAAAACTACCTGCAATAAATGCTGAAAGCGGACATTCAACTCTGCTTGTTTACTGAGCCTTATAGATAAATGGTTTCCACCATGCCTTACTGTCTCTCTCACGCCGAGGGTTGACTACTTCTCCAATCTTCGGAGTAAGGTACCCAATACCAGCTTTATTAGCTGCAATCAAAAACCGCTCAATCGGTTCGTGCCAAGGAAACAATCCAAGATCAAAGGTACCCCAACCGCTAGGTACCATTAATTCACCCCTTACAGCCTGATGTGCTTTGACCGCCTGTTCG
>Ga0316205_10000564_pt1 | contig 65709 bp, 49 predicted proteins | sample 3monthpyrite_MG_FD_204941 | JGI IMG/M metagenome (GOLD analysis project Ga0316205, IMG submission 204941) | Microbial mat bacterial communities from mineral coupon in-situ incubated in ocean water Damariscotta River, Maine, United States -... | ecosystem: Environmental > Aquatic > Marine >...
CGAAAAAAGTGTACACAAAAGACCCTGGAAACAAAACTATTGGTATGGTGCTTTCATGGGAGGTGTTTTCTCACTTGGAACGGCCGTTATACTATTAATTCTAATGAGATTCAGTTCCCCTTTCAGAGCAATTGTCGATAAGCCCGCTCCCCTTATAGCTGTTGGTCATCTAATTTTTACTATTTGTTATACCCTTTGGTATCGGAGAAAACTGAAGAAAAAGGGGATGCGGTAATTAGGCTACAGACTCACCTTTTCTGCAATAATATCCCTACCCTGCTATTTAATACTCACAAAATACCTCCTTTGGGCGATTGACTTAAGGTGTTTATATGCAGACATTTGACCTGTATTAATTAAACACTTTTAAGATGAACACAAAATCACTTCTTTGGATTTTCCTCCTAGTCTCCTTTGCATTGCCTTCCTCCATGATCTCGCAAACACAAACAGCCAACCCCGATCTTACGCGAATGCGTCTATTGTTGGCCATTATAGAGGACTGTTCCAAAGATCAAAAAGAGTTAGAAGCTGAACTTGAAGCCATGAAAAAACAGAAACCAAACGTTAGCTACGAGTTATACATGCAGGCCAAGGAAAATCTTGCTATCGCCAGTAAATGCAAAGCTAGAGCACAACGAGAGTATGACGATCTCAAAGCAGCTTATGAAGGATGGTTCAAGAGTTCAACCTCAGCAATGTCAGTAGATAGAGAACGGATTACCCCCGGGATTCTCGAAGCCAGAATTAGAGCTGTTTTTGCGCTATATCTAATACTGAGTGGTCAGTTCAATTTATTTGCAGTTCCAGAACATTAGTCATTTTGGGTGTCTCTATATGTTCCATGAATCTTCTAAAAATCATAAGGCCCGATGCTAGCATCGGGCCTTACTCCTAACAAGTTCCTTTAAAGAGGAGTTTTAAAGGATGAAAAAAATGCCTTGTTATTTATTGACGTACAAAAACATGAGAACTGTCTTGGCCATTTAATGTCACCGAAATAATATAGGTTCCTGCCTTTAGTTCAGAGATATCAATGCTAGATGACAAACTTCCTAAGGTTTGTTCCAAAACACGTTGACCAAGCATATTGACAACAGCAATGTGCTCTATCTCCACCGAAGCCGAAAGGTTTAAAACATCTCGAGCTGGATTGGGATACATTTTGAAGTTAGTGGCAGTAAAATCTTCAACACTCAAAGGTGACTCCATCGAACTGGACCAACCAAATTGTAACGTACCTCCCGGAGAAGTAGCCCCTATAGCTCCCATAAATGATGTATTTCCTGTATTGGTATCAACCATTCGAAATTCCGATTGAAATGTAGTATTGTTAAAGGCAGTCATATATAGATTTCCACTGCTAGGACACAGGAACATTCCCTGCCCAAAACTGGCATCAAAACCAATAGAACCCAGAGGTGTTGAAGCGCCGGTCATTTTGTTAATAGTATACATCATATCATTATCAATATCATACGAATAGGCAGCTCCAGCTGAATCAAAGGCCAGAGCAATGGCCAAAATCAATCCTGTATCTCCAATAACAGTCGCGGTAAATAAATCCAAATCTATCGTTGATAAACTACTCATTCCAGCGCCATCTGTTGAAATAGCAAAAAACTGGCCTGTTTCTGGGTCCAACTCCAATCCGGTAAACGACTCACCGGGAGGAGGTGTAACTATTCCTTGAAAAAAGTATCCTCCTGCGGGATTGATCTCATATAAGTTTCCAGCGTTATCAATACTCATAAAATTTCCTGAGGCAGGATCAAATGCTCCAGCGCCTTCAAAATCGGCAGCGCCTGAGGGGCCCAAATTGTTAAAAATATCAGGCGTACTAGAATTAAAATGACCAAAATTTACGTTCGCATTTTCGGGAGCAAAGATCTCTTTACCGCCTCCTTCAGCGAGTAAAATAGTTTCGTCATTGGTTGCATCAAAATGCGCTCGTAGTATGGCGAGTTCATCCAACGTAAAAACATCGTGAATACTTCCCATGTGGTTTTCATTTAATCGATCTAGCAGTTCGTTCAAATTAGTTTGGGCGAACCCTGTTATCGTTCCGAAGAAAAATAAAAATAGTGTGTAATGTAAAAATTTTGATTTCATAATGTTAGGTATAATGGGTTAATATAACTGTTAGGTATAGGGATGGTTGTTCCAACAATTTCTAATTGTTGAAATCTAAAGTATCCAAAAAAATGAGGCGTCTAGGGAGAATGTGACGAATGACCTAAAAGTGTTGACGAGCTACAAGTTTGTTTTCAATGTATGCTTAAAGGTGCGAGAAAGTGGGATCTCAATGTCAGGATGGAGAATAACTTTGGTACTATTATGTGACTTAATAAAATTGCGATTGATTACATATGAACGGTGCACTTGAATAAAGTTTGGAGGGAGTTCTGTGAGGACTGCTGAAAGTTTATTTCGATCGATTACTCTTTTTTCATCTGTATAAAATTCAACGTAGTTTTTATCGGCTTTAATAAATTTTAATCCCTCCAAATACACGCGTTGTTTATTATTCAGTTCAATACTTTTTTTAACAACGCGTTCTGCAATTTGTTCTTTCTCAACAATAATCTCGGCTACCTTAGTGCGTGTTCGATAGTATTTTCGGTATAGAAAAAAAACGGTGACCAACAGCAATATGGAAATACCCAATAAGGTTACCAAATTATTTTTAAAAAAATTGTTTCTATCTGAGAGGTTCGTATTTGTTTGCTCTAAATCATTTACTTGATCTTGATACTTACGAATAGCCATAAATGCAACTCTTTGCCTAGCGGCAATAATTCTATTGATCTCAGCCGAATAAGAAAGATACTGCAACTCCTTGCTAACATCTCGTTCCTGATAATATCTGGCGAGCGTGGTGTACGAAACATCCAGAAAATCTAAATATTTGGTAGTGTCTACCTCCATCAGGTTTCGCTCTAGTTCTTGAGCATAGAACCTGGCAGAATCTGCATTATCAGCCCGAAGTGAATAGTCCAACAAGTAATTATGTGCATTGAGAGCTACAAAAGGTCTTTTCGTTTTATAAGCCCTCGTTTTGAAAGCTAGCGTGTAGGTTCGATATTTTGTAAGATCATCTGTTTCTTTCGCGATCTCGCATAAATGTTCATATTTCGAAAAAGCCACAGGCAAGGGTTCAGCATCTGAAATACTCGCCAAGATGCTATCGGCGGTTTTAAAGTCTCGTTGCTTGATATAGAACTTGGATACGTAGAGTTTTCCAAAAGGAAGGATTTCATTCAGGTTATTCTGGGTTGCATAACGAATCACATGCTCTCCTTGTTCGATGAGACCATCGAGATCCTCACTCTGAATAGGCCAAGGTAATGAGTTATATGCAATATCTAACTCTGTGATTAATGCACGACCTACGAGCACCGCATTATCGCTTCTATTGGCCGCATCTATTTCTTTTTGGTTGTATTCAAACGCCTCCCCCATCAACCGTTTGCTTCGATATGCATTTGCGATTCTTCCTAAGGATATCGTCTCAATATCATAATGCCCGTGGGTTCTAGCTGTTTGCTGCAAATATTGGTAACGGGCAATACCGCTGTCTATGGCAATCTTAGAATATTTAACAAGATGTCTGGTTTCCTTCATTCTGAATTCCAACAAAGGTTTATCTCCAGCGGCCAACTGTTCCTCTACGATCCATGTATTTCCTTCAGAGAAGGCCTTGGTCAAGTTTGTGGTGTCATTGGCACGTGCTAGTACTTCAATATGTTGGTTTCTTTCGGAAAGCGAAGAAAACTCCTGTGCATAAAGGCTTGTGTGTATAAAAAAAAGGAGCACCCAACAGAGCGTATGTGTGGGGGAGTTCACAAAACGGGTATACAATTGAGAAGTCTTCAAATGTTAGGTATATGCGCGATCTTTTAAAAATACAAAATACAGGTGGAGAGTCAAAAGATTGTAAGGACTGATTATTAAAAGCTAAAAAATATTCATTATATTTAACCTAGAACTCCCTGTTATGATCAAAACTCCCCTTTTGATACCGGGAGTTTTTTTTATATCCAAAGCTTAGATACGGTTAAAAATTACTTCCCTTCTGCTGAAGTCAATTTTTTTAACACGTATAATTATGAAAAAAAAGCAAACAAGAATCAAGTATGTAACTCAAGCCCCTCCGTTTGATGGAGATTGGGACTTTGTAGTCATTAATCCAGCACATGAAAACCCAGACCAAGATTATTATACTTGTTCGGCCAACCACGATTCCAATCCAGGTACCGGAGATGGTTTTGGATATCAGGATGGTCGTAACCAAGGGTTCTTCCGGGCTGGTCCCGGGGATGTGAATGTTCCAGATGATGCGCCTGTTGGGTGGTGGGCCTACCAACACAATTATAGCCTGAACATTTTTGGAAAACACTTTAGAGCAACTTTCGATGTCTTGGATATCATATTTGACAATGCATTGGGCCTTGAAGTAGGAGGCACAGTTGCTATTTGGGCCTCCATCATGCAGTGCCGTATTGTTGATGGTGTAAGCATCAACGAATATCCAGTTTTACATGCGGCTGTTGTTCCCGTAGCAGTAAGTCATAAAGGTGAAGTGGATGTGTTTTTAAAGGCTAAGACCGCATCTGAGCTCAATATTACTAATCCTTCCGAAGAATATGCTTTTCGTATAGGCTGGATAGTTCAAATACGATATCAATCAAGACAGAGTGCTCAAATAGAGCTCAATTCATACTTTAGGAATTTTAGTACTTCTAGAAGATTGGTGATTGACCCCACCGAAGAAATTGGTGAGATCGAAGGGCCTATAGAAGAATACCCAGAGAAAACAAAAAGAGCTGCAACATCACTACCTACTCTCCCCGAAGGGTTTATTAAAAAGGGAAGATAGTTTCTAGCCTAAAATAAGTTGGTATAAATGATATCAATTTGTAATTATTGAAATAGGTTCCCATTAATACATAAAAAACCGCCCAGATGGGCGGTTTTTTAATCTATATATTTCTGAAAAACGAAATGTCTATTTCACCTCTTCGAAGTCTACGTCTTCTACATCACTGTTCTCATCAGCTGGGGCGTCACCGCCACCACCTTCAGTTCCACCTGTAGGATCTGCTCCCGGAGCGCCTTGTTGGGCTTCAGCTTGGGCTTTGTACATTTCTTCAGAAGCCACTTTCCATGCTTCATTGATTTTCTCTAAAGCAGGTTCTATAGTCTCTACTTCTTTCGTTTCGTACGCTTTCTTCAGGTCTTCTAAGGCTGCTTCAATAGGCGCTTTCTTGTCGTCACTTATCTTATCACCAAATTCCTTCAGTTGCTTTTCAGTTTGAAAGATCATAGCATCAGCCTCATTGATCTTGTCCACTTTTTCTTTGGCTTCCTTATCTGCGTCCGCATTGGCTTCAGCTTCCTGCTTCATTTTCTCTATTTCCTCATCGGTCAATCCAGAAGACGCTTCAATACGAATGTCTTGTGATTTACCAGTCGCCTTATCAGAAGCGGTTACTTTAATAATACCATTGGCATCAATATCAAAGGTAACTTCAATTTGAGGTGTTCCTCTAGGTGCCGGTGGAATTCCATCCAAATGGAAACGACCAATAGTCTTATTATCAGGGGCCATAGGACGTTCTCCTTGCAACACATGGATCTCAACACTTGGCTGATTGTCCGCTGCCGTAGAAAACACTTGTGACTTCTTAGAAGGAATCGTTGTGTTTGCTTCGATTAGCTTGGTCATTACACCTCCCATGGTTTCAATACCTAAAGAAAGTGGTGTCACATCTAGCAACAATACATCCTTTACATCTCCCGTCAATACACCTCCTTGGATCGCAGCTCCAACGGCTACAACCTCATCTGGATTTACTCCTTTGCTAGGTGCTTTTCCGAAGAACTTCTCTACCGCTTCCTGAACCGCAGGAATACGGGTAGAACCTCCTACCAATATAATTTCGTCAATATCACTCTTAGAGATCCCAGCCGCTTTAATAGCTTTCTCACAAGGAGCAATGGTTCTTTTTACTAGATCGTCAATAAGCTGTTCAAACTTTGCACGTGTCAAGGTCTTTACCAAGTGCTTAGGGCCACTAGCAGTAGCCGTTACATACGGTAAATTGATCTCGGTTTGTGTCGATGATGACAATTCAATTTTGGCTTTTTCTGCCGCTTCTTTTAAACGTTGTAAGGCCATTGGGTCTTTACGTAGATCCATGTCTTCTTGACTCTGAAACTCATCGGCCAACCAATTAATGATCTTCTGGTCAACATCATCACCTCCTAAGTGCGTGTCTCCATCCGTAGCCAATACTTCAAAAACGCCATCACCTAATTCCAAAATAGATACATCATGCGTACCTCCTCCAAAATCGAATACTACGATCTTCTGGTCGGTACCTTTCTTGTCCATTCCGTAAGCCAAAGCAGCTGCGGTAGGTTCGTTAATAATTCTTCGTACCGTTAAACCAGCAATCTCACCAGCTTCCTTGGTCGCTTGTCGTTGACTGTCATTAAAGTAGGCAGGAACGGTAATAACCGCTTCAGAAACATCTTGTCCTAGGTAGTCCTCGGCCGTTTTTTTCATTTTCTGCAGTACCATAGCACTCAATTCCTGAGGTGTGTACAAACGTCCGTCGATATCCACTCGTGGTGTATCATTGTCGCCTTTTACTACTTTGTAAGCAGCACGTTCGGCTTCTTTTTTAGACTCGGTGTACTTGTTCCCCATAAAACGCTTAATAGAAGAGATCGTTTTGGTAGGATTCGTAACCGCTTGACGCTTGGCTGGGTCTCCTACTTTAATTTCACCCCCTTCTACAAAGGCAATAACTGAAGGCGTTGTTCTTTTTCCTTCGGCGTTAGGGATCACCGTAGGCTCGCTTCCTTCCATTACCGAAACACATGAGTTGGTAGTTCCTAAGTCGATTCCAATAATCTTACTCATAATTGTATAATTGTATTTTGTAAATGATTCTATTCAAAATTTCATAAACACTATGACAATTAATGTGCCAGTAGAAAATTTGTGACAGGGTGTCATGTGCTTAATGTTCAAATATCAAATAGTCAAGTATTATGCGGGCTCTCCATGCTGACATGGCGACCGGGCTTTTCGCTATATCTCCCAATTACATTGGCAGGATGCCGCTTCAATCCCTGCCCGAATTCAAAATGGGCTCATCTAGCTATAATTCAAAAAGGCAGGATCGTTGTAAACTAGATAGCTTTATCTTTTCGCACTAGCCCAATCCCAAAAACAAACAATTGATACAAGTAATACACAATAGGAATACCCGTAGCTACCAAAATCACAATAGTGATTAGACTCAATTTAAATCCGAAAAAGGGAATACTCCTTATATCACTAAGAAAGGACTCATCTGTATTAAAAAAATATACTCCCGCAAGTGAAAGGCCCACCAAAAACGAAATAAGAGCATGCCACTCAAAATAGAGATGCGTACTATCATAGGTTGGACTGAGGTACACAAACAACCAAAATAAAGAAAACGTCACTGCGCCCGCTATCGTCATGTAGATTACCTCTTTTTTGGCATTATGACTAGGGCTTCCTAAACGTAATTCAATGACGCATTGAGGGCAAAAATGAGGGTTTTTTTCAATGCACGATGTGCACATTCCTTGACCGCAATGGTTGCAATTTCGTTTTAAGAAGACATAAGGGTGCGTACCGCAATAATGAAGTGCTTTTAAATTAAGTCCCAACGGTTTGTGTTTGTTCCAAAAATACACAAATTACTGATACCAAATTAATAGTTAGGTATATGCAGTAAGACCCAACAAATAGTGTAAATGAACCTTAAATACTGTTATATTTGTCCCCTTATTTGATCAAATGGAAAGTATCAGTGTTTTTGATATGTTAAAAATTGGTGTGGGACCTTCGAGTTCTCATACCCTAGGCCCTTGGAGGGCGGCTCTCCGTTGGATGGACGAGCTAAAGACCGATAATTGCTTCGATACTATCGCCAGCGTACGGGTGGACTTATATGGTTCATTGTCCCTAACAGGAAAAGGGCATGCCACAGACATTGCATGCATGCTTGGGCTTTCAGGGTTCGATCCTGTGACATTTCCTATAGAAAATATTCCTTCAGAAATTGACGCCATTAACAACACCAAGTTGCTCAATTTGAATGGAGTACATACTATTCCTTTTGATCCTGCAATGGCGATCACATTTCACAGATCTTTTTTAGACTTTCACCCTAATGGTATTCGTTTTGAAGCCACCCTCAAGAATGGGTCAAAACAAACATCTACCTTCTACTCTATTGGTGGCGGATTTGTTGTCAAAGAAGAGCGAAAGAGAGCCAAACGTAAAATAGAAAACTTTTCAAAGCTTCCTTTCCCTATTGAAAAAGCAACCGAGCTTCTTGCCTATTGCAAGGAAGAAAGAAAGACTATTTCAGAAATAGTGATGCAAAACGAATTATCACTTCGTACTGAAGAAGAAATTCACCAAGGCATTCGGGAAATATGGGATGTCATGCTGGAATCCATGTATGTGGGTTGTCATACCGAAGGAATACTACCCGGAGGACTAAATGTGGTTCGAAGAGCCTTTCAAACACATCAAAAGCTTATTGGAGATGGTCAATATACCAATCATACTGAATGGATTGAGACCATCCGTAATACGGAAGTTAAATTTAGACAAATCCTTAAATGGGTTTCTTGCTTTGCATTGGCCGTTAATGAAGTGAATGCTTCCTTAGGCCGTGTAGTAACTGCTCCCACCAATGGTAGCGCGGGTGTCATTCCAGCCGTACTAATGTACTATATGGTGATTGAAAACCACGATGCTAATCTTCGAGATGTACGTAAATTTTTACTCGTTGCTGGAGAGATAGGCAGTCTGTTTAAGAAAGGAGCTACCATCTCGGCTGCGATGGGAGGGTGTCAAGCCGAAATAGGAGTTTCATCGGCCATGGCTGCTGGAGCCCTTACTGAATTAATGGGTGGTTCTCCAGATCAGGTACTTATGGCCAGCGAGATAGCCATGGAACATCATTTAGGACTTACCTGTGACCCCATTGGCGGACTTGTTCAAATTCCATGCATCGAACGTAATGCCATGGGAGCCATCAAAGCGATCAATGCATGTGAAATGGCGCTAGATTTAGATCCCGAAAAGGCGATAGTACCTTTGGATAAAGTAATAGAAACCATGTGGCAAACGGCCCAAGACATGAATACCAAATACAAAGAGACCAGTGAAGGTGGCCTCGCGGTAAACGTTGGATTGTCTGACTGCTAGTTTCTTTCACAAAAAAGGGCCAGAAAAAACTTCCGACCCCTTAGACATCACAAACACAACTAATTAAATGGCAACAATACCTTGGGTATTAGTTGTTGGAAGGTCGCCTGACACTTCCCCAACAAACTCTAGGTTTTGCCCATTAATTCTGTAAATACCTATGGTTCCATCCAAACCATACAATTGGTATAGATAAGCACCATCATCACTAATCCATAGGTCAATAAATCCATCGGTACTTGCAAAAGCGTCTGGGCCATTGTCCGCACCGTTAGTTCCTGTACCCTGTCCAGCAAATTGATCTACTAGATTAATATTTCCTCCTCCAAAATTAAAGGATGCAATTCCGGCATCAATAGCATTGGAGACAAAGAAGGTTGAGTAATCCGGTGTAAAACCAATCCAACAAGCCGTTCTCCCGGTATTACCTTCTCCTGTTCTCACGTCAAGACTCATAGGCGTAAGGCTTCCATCTGCCTGAATTTGCCAAGTTGATACCGAACCATCTTGCAAAGCAGGAAAGGCAGGAGGAGTTCCGTCAGGTTGAAATTCTCTGGCTTCCGTTACTACCACGATATTTCCAGGAGCAATATCAAATCCAATGGCAGAAGGCAAGTTTCGTCCTTCCGTATTTCCGCGGAGCGTAGACGTAGCTGCTCCCCATTGAGAGGCAGACAACGTCCCATCTGTACTCACATTATACACTACTAACTCATCTTCACTTCCGGATCCTAGGGCGACTGCACCAGCATTGATTGAAGTCACAACTAACCAATTTCCATCAGGTGAAAATTGAATGGCAGACGGTCTGTTAGCCAAATTTCTTCGGGATCCAGCAATGGGTGACAAAGAACCATCTGTCAACACCCAAAATCCAGTCACCGTTCCTTGGTGTTGCGGCTCCCCCAATGTCAAGAATTCACTTCGAGTAATATCAGAAACATAAATAATTCCTTTTACACCATCCCCCGGAGCAGACTTATAAGCAATACTATTGGGACCAATAGCTCCAGTGGGTTGAGGCGTACCGGCAAGCACTAGCGAAAAGTCATCTTGAATATTAAAAGAAGTCACAGTATTACTTCCAGCATTCACAGCAAACAACTGTTCATTATCATCAGTTTTTATTACGGCATTTGCAGAAATAAGAGGGTCAAGTCCTTCTCCTCCATCATAGTCTCCCCCATTACCTTGGGTTAAGAAGCTACCAATAAGATTTAGTGTTCCATCTCCATTTCTTCCATAGGCTACGATAGAATTGGGTCCTTGAATGTTTGTTCCATCTACTTGACCATTTCCATTGGTCATGGCGTAAACGGCTCCAACAAAGTTGGCCGTTTGCCCTCCTCCGTCATCGGTATTGCCGTTGTCATCATCACTACATGATGTAAAAACTGCAAACGATATTAGTAACAGGGACACAAATTTAAATTTTAGATTTTTCATTTTATTTTTTTGATTTTTAGATAATGTATTTAATACTCAAAAAGTGCTGGTTAGTGTATACAATCGTATGAAATACAAACGTGTAAGTAAACCTATAAAGCCACAGCTATTAAGTATGCAGTACAAATCTTTTCGGCCGAAGAAGAAATGCGTAAAGGAACGTGTTTTTTAGGGTACGTTTCCTACACCAATTTTGTAGGATGCCATTTTCTAGGCTTACAGAAAAAAAATAACAGGACGTTACGTTTATTTTCTGTAAAATCGAATTTATATTTTAAATTATTGGTAATCAGCTACATAAAAACATCTATTTAACATTTGATGTGTAGTAAATCCTAAATTTTAGTATTTATTTACCATAACATTAACAACAAATCAGACGTAATTCGTCCTATTCCAAAGGTTTAAATGTTAGGTAGCTGACAAAAAAAGAAATGTCAAACGAAATAATTAAAGAAAAAGCTATTGGTTACAACTAGCGCGTCTTCGAGAATCGATCAAATGAACGATCTTCCATCCATCGTTCATTTTTGCGAGTGTAAACGCATTGGCACCACAATGACTAAAATCTCCATTTAACCAAAACTCATAGGGCGTCCATACATGAGCAAGGTTTCCGTCGATCTGAACTTTATAGTCCAAAAGCTTTTCTTCCCACTTTTGGGATTCAGGTCTCTTGCCTATAGCCTTTACAAACCCATTCATATCATCATCTTTGACATGGTTACCATCTTTATTGGCAAAAACAGTTTGCATTTTCATTGCAGGAGCCATTACTGATCTCATCTTCAGTGTATCTCCTTCATGAAAACCTTCAAAAAAAGTATCTACAATACCTTTAGCATTCGCTTCTGTGAATGTATCCTGCGAAAACAAGAACGTGGAGCTTGTCATTATCAGTAGTGTCAATAAAAATTTCATCTGTATATATTTTAAGGGATTGAATTTCAAAATTAGTACTTTTACCGTTCAATTCGTTACAAATATGTCAACTGCGAAAAAAGAATACAAACGTATTACTACCAAGACCCTGGTAGATATGAAGAAAAATGGGGAAAAAATATCTATGCTAACAGCCTATGATTATACAATGGCTCGTATTGTAGATGGTTCTGGTATTGATGTTATTTTGGTTGGGGACTCTGCTTCCAATGTAATGGCAGGACATGAAACGACCCTTCCTATTACATTAGATCAAATGATTTATCACGCCACTTCAGTTGTGAGAGGTATAGAGCGAGGTTTGGTTGTGGTTGATATTCCGTTTGGAAGTTATCAAAGCGATCCGAAAGAAGCGCTGCGATCGGCGATTCGAATTATGAAAGAAAGTGGGGCACATGCTATCAAAATTGAAGGAGGTAGAGAAGTTAAAGAGTCTACCAAACGAATTTTAAATGCGGGTATTCCGGTAATGGGTCATCTAGGATTAACCCCTCAATCTATCTATAAATTTGGAACATACACGGTTCGTGCCAAGGAAGAAGAAGAAGCTCAAAAATTGATTGAAGATGCATTGTTGTTGGAACGAACGGGATGTTTTGCCATTGTTTTGGAGAAAGTGCCAGCGAAATTAGCTACAGAAGTGGCTAAAAAGTTAACCATTCCTATTATTGGAATTGGTGCAGGTAACGGTGTGGATGGTCAAGTACTTGTGACACATGATATGGTAGGAATGACATACGAGTTTAACCCACGTTTTTTAAGACGTTATATGGATCTCTATACTGGAATGACGAGTGCTTTTAAACAGTACATTAGTGATGTAAAAAGCGGAGACTTCCCGAATGAAAAAGAACAGTATTAAAAAGCCTTTTCTTTACATCCATTGCCAGAAGTACGTTAGAAAAATTATCACGACATAGCCTCACAAGACAAACATACTAGAAGTACTTCTAACAACCTCCAAGTTATTTACGAGGATAATCATCTATTGGTGGTGAACAAAAGGCCTGGTGATCTTGTTCAGGGAGACAAAACAGGAGACGTCCCCTTATCTGAGGTGGCCAAAGAGTATATTTCAAAGAAATACAATAAACCGGGGGCCGTATTTTTAGGTGTAACTCATCGGTTAGATAGACCCACAAGCGGCGTATTAGTTTTTGCTCGTACGTCAAAAGCGTTAGAGCGTTTAAACAAAATGTTTGCTGAAAGACAAACCGAAAAAACATATTGGGCGATAGTTAAGAATGCTCCTCCCCTTGATTCTGAAAGACTGATTCATTTTTTGAAACGGAATCCAAAGCAAAATAAATCATATGCATATTCGAAGGAAGTCCCAGATAGTAAAAAAGCCATTCTTAGTTATCAAGTGATTAAGAAACTTGAGCGGTACTATGCTCTGGAGGTTCAATTGGAAACAGGTAGGCATCATCAAATACGCTCTCAACTGTCTGCCATTGGATGTCCTATTAAGGGAGATCTAAAATATGGTTTTGATCGAAGTAATAAGGATGGAAGTATTCATCTACATGCCAAAAAATTGAGTTTTATACATCCAGTACAAAAAGAAAGAATGACATTTGAAGCACCTACACCAACAGATGCCATCTGGAACACTGTGGCTAGTTCTTAGTCTCCTGATGCTCGGAGATTCGCTCCCAAGCTTTCATTGTTAATATCACTAAAAGTCTTTTCTCCATATCCCAAATAGACACGTAATCTTCATTAATAATATATGCCTTGTTCCATTCAACATAGGGTTCATACAGCATTAAAGTACAGAGATCTGTTTCCGAAACAATGGGGTATTCTTTTATAATATGAGAATGAGTAATCGCTGACAATCCTGCACTTCCTTCTTCGGCCTGAAAAGGAAACCTAAGTAATGAATTATGGATTCTTGAAGCCTTTTTAAACCGATCCTTTTTATCAAATTCAAACTTATAGTCATTTCCAATTAGTACCAATTGCCCCTCTTGTGGTCCCGTAAGTGAATACACTACTATTTTTTCATCATAAATAATGGGAACATAATTATAACTGGAATTCTTATAAAAAGTGAACATTTTATCCTCGTTCTCACTAACCGTTTGACGCGCCATCTCTCTGGCAACAATCAATCGTGTTTCTAATTGTGTTGGCGTTCTTGAAACAGTGTCTGTTTCGTATAGATTTTTAAAATCTATAATATTCTCATAGGTAAAAGAAAGTATCACATTTCTATCTGTGGTTCGATCAAAGTATATGGCAACTGTTTTATCCTCCTGAGTGTATGATAGATACCCTCCTATTTTAGATCTCTTCTCTTTAAAATGTTCTAGTAGTAGGTCTGTGGAGTGCCAAGAAGCTAGTTCGGATTTGTATAGCAGATATGCTTTATCCAACGTTTCCTCTTTCAGCTTTTCTATTCTCTTATTTTGAGCAAAGCCGTGAAACGTTGCAAGCGTAATTATGATCGCAAATAAAAACTTCATGATCAAATGGTAATTAAATTGTTTTTAAGCGCATAAATAACCAATCCCACTCTATTTTTAATGTGAAGCTTATTGAATAAGTCTTGGCGATAGCCATCAATAGTTTTTGGACTAAGGTTCATTAAAACGGCAATTTCCTTATACGTCATCTCAGAACAAGCATGCTGTAAAAAAATTAGTTCATTTTCCTTAAATACTAATTCTTCTTCACCTAATTTAGGATGTAACGAACTCAATAAGGTCGCGGCTACCTTTTCAGAGTGATAAAATCCTCTTTCCATTACTTCATTCAAAGCCTCATGAAGTTTATCAGGGTGGATATCTTTTAATAAATACCCCTTAGCACCTCCTTTAAGCATTCTCAGAATGGTCTGTTCGCTATCCTCCATAGACAGCGCCAGCACTTTAATTTTTGGATAGTTTTCAGTAAGCCATTCAACGGTTTCAAATCCATCCATCACAGGCATCTTTATATCAAGCAAGATAATATCTGGGAGCGAGTCCTGAACTTGAATCTTACGTTGCAATTCCAATCCATTTCTGGCTTTAAACTGCACTTGAAAGCCAGAAAAGGATCCGATCAACTTCTCCAGGGAACCTGCAAAAAGTAAATGATCATCAACAATGGCAATAGTGTGTTCTCTAGAGCTATGTGTCATCTAAATTATAGGGATATATTAAATTCAGGTTTGTCCCCTCTCCTATCTCCGAGGTTAGTGAAAAGTTGGCCTGCAATAACTCCGCCCGACTTTTCATTGTTTGCATTCCTGAATTTTCATTGTTTTTACCGCAATCAAAACCAACGCCATCATCTCGTAAATTAATCTCTAAAGCGTCTTTCTGATAATTTAAATTTACAAATAAATTATTTGCTTTGGCATGTTTAATAACATTAGAAAAGAATTCTTGAAGGATTCTGAATATAATAATCTCGTCAGCACTCTTTATTGGTACCTCTGTACCGGTGCGTTCAAAGGTGGCTTTTAAAAAATTAAGTCGGTTAAAACGTTCCAATTCAACTTCCAGAGATCGTATTAAACCGTTTTTCAAGATCACATCATTGTTTAATATTTTAGACAATGTTCTAATTTCATGTACGGTATCTGCGACCACTCCTTTGGTTTCATCAATTTGCTCATGATAATCATTGGGGGTGCTATTTTTGAGCATATTAAGCTGAATATTTGCCACAGAGAGCAATTGTCCCACATTATCATGAAGTTCCCATGCAATGTTTTTGAATGTTTGTTCCTGAATTTCGAGTTGCGAGCTGGCTAGTTCTTTTTCGAATTTTTTTTCGGCTTCAAAACGTTCCATTAGGAATTTGTTTTTTCTTCTCTGGAAGGCAATAAAAAAGATTACCACAAAAGACACCAAAAAGAAAATGATGGCAACAAAATATACAATTAAGAGGATCGCTTCTTTCTCGAGCATACTATAAAGCCTAAAGTAAATGTGAGGTACATAAATATATTGGCATACATCAATACATTTACTCGCAATTTAATGAATATGTTATTCTCAGGGCTAAAGTAATCTGAAAAAAGATCAACAGGTGTTGCGCATAAATTAAAAATTAAAACCCCTATAGAAATATATAGTGGTAAAAACTGCTTTAATCGCAACAGAATATCGCTTCTTAGTAATTCGAAATAAAACAATACCACCGCTAAGAAGATTAGCAGTGTTCCCGATACGTTCGTGTATTGGGAAAATCCAATAAAAAACACATCAGTGAGTAATAAATTAACCACAGTGGAAGCTAGGTAAGCAACGCTGGTTATTTTAATAATCAATCTTGATTGTTTTGCCTTTATATAGGTTCGGAAATAATACGCAAAAAAGACAAAACCTAAAGGTAAAAAACAGTTATACAACCAATAGTTAGCACTGAATGGGGTATTATCAACAAATGAGAAGAATTTGTACTCTGAAAAAAAAGCAATGGGAGCATAAGCAGCTATCACTTCGATAAAAAAAGTCACCCATAAAAACCACACTAAATATCTTGTGCGTTTGTTATAGGTGATTTTTCTTAAGTAATAACTACCCGCCAGTGCCGCCAGTAATTGGGCGATAGTGACTGGTATAAAAGCTGCTAAAAAATCAGTAAATTCCAATGCTAGTATTCTTGCGGAGGCCACCCTCCTGTATTGCGATTCATTGGATCTAAGTTATAGTTATTTTCCGAATCCGAATCTTCTCCCTTGGTGGGTGCAAGGAAAATAGTGGCTCTATTTGAGTAGTTACCACTGTAGGCTCCAAAATAAATTCGAACTCCGGGGTTTGCGATTCCTTCTTTTTCAGAGCCCTCTTTTACATAGTCTAAGAACTCTTGGAGTTCTTCAACACTGTAAACGAATTCACAGGTATCTTCAGACCCTATTGATCTTGAGATACTTGCGCCGCGGGAATTAGTCCAGTTGCTTTGCAATTCTCTTGCTTCCTCAACTGAAATACACTTGTCAGGTTTTGCCATAGTATTATATATTTAAAGTTTCACTTTCTAAAAATATAGAAAAACTACTGGGGACATGCGGAAAAATGTTAAAATACAGGGAAAATCCCCATAACCAACTCAGGGTTTTTCCTGTTCGAATTTACGGACTTCTCCGCTTTTTTATCTAAAAAATGACTTTATCAAACTCGGGCTATTTCCTCTTGAATGGCTTTGATATTCGAAGTAGTTTTGGAACAGCTTCTTACTCCCCAGTGCGAACCACAATTTTATGATTTATGAAACCCTGGAAATATTAAAAGATCAGGTTTCCAATTATTTAGAGGCAAAACTCACCGATGCAAATCTGGTGGCTCTTGAAAATATTGCTCGTCTTGACGATCCTGACATTACTACTATGAATGATAAAGTAGTGCTGTCACTTCTCAATCTGGATGAGGAGGTAACACTTAAAAATCACCCCAATGTTCGCTTTAATAACGGGGAAACCATTTATAAAAACAAGCCAGTTAACCTTAATATATATGTATTATTCTCGGCCAATCGCACAGGATATTCAAAATCACTCACTGCCCTGTCTTGTGTTATTGAGTTTTTTCAGTCCAAGAATGTCTTTACACAAACCAATACACTATTAAATCCTACCATAACTGCTTTGGCAAATATCAAAGAGTTCAAATTTTTGGTAGATCTATATACGCCCACTTTTGAACAACTCAACTATATCTGGGGCACATTGGGTGGAAAATCACTCCCTAGTGTCATGTATAAAGTGAGTCTATTAAAAATTGAGAGTGATGCCATTAAAGATAAGGGCACATCTATTTCAGAAATGACCAAAACAATACAAACTTCAAACTAATGAGTAATAAGGCAACATTCAGAGAACTCGTAAGAGCCAATATTTACCATCACTATCTTTTGGATGATGGTAAGACTCTCTTTGATCTCAATGCAACCCTTAAAACTGAGCAGCTTTCAAAGTATTCTATGTTTGATTTTGTAAAGGTCGTACCCTCCAAAGTCACCCAACAACATATTGTGGATCAAAAAATGATTTTTAGCTCAGACGATTCTGGATTCACCTTATTTGCCCGTGGTTTGGAAATCACTCCAAATTCTGGTAATTATGAACCTTTTATCGCTCTTGATCAAAGTGCCACATTTACATTCCTCATATATATAACTGATCCTCTTTTTGAAAACTATTCAACCGTAGGACCAGTCCCACAAATACCGTATCTCTTTACCAATAAAAAACCGGTCACCGAAGGGGGTGGATTTCCGTACATGGATGTAGAAAGTACTACCTCTCTCATTGAAGATTTTGCCATGACGCAAGATTCGTACGACGAGATTCTAACTGAACTTTCCCCAGAAGAAACCATTGGACTATTTGGTATTGTTAGGCTAGAAATGGCAGGAGATGATACGGTCCCAGTGGATGGGAATGCAAGAAACATATTGAGTTCTTCAGGTGAACTTTTATCCCCAGTCACAACTTTCAAAATACAGCTCAAGAATCGCAGCACGCTTTGGAATTACATTAATGCAGTAACCGGAACCGTAATACATACATCGGTTTCGCCACAACCCTTGGTTAAAAATGGAATCGTAGGGTATACAGACAACGACGTAGACTATCCTTCTGCTGGGCCAACTAGGCTCATTTTTGAGAAAGATATAAACGGAAATATAATTAACACCTTTTCAGAAATATACATTAATTAAAATTTAAATTATGGCAACATCGTACAAAACGCCAGGAGTTTATGTTGAGGAAATATCAAAATTCCCTCCTTCGGTAGCTCAGGTAGAAACAGCAATTCCCGCTTTTATAGGATATACAGAAAAAGCGACCAACAAAATTAAGGGTGACCTTAAGGGTAAGCCTACCCGTATTACTTCCCTTTTGGATTACGAAACATATTTTGGATCTGCAAAAGCGGAAACCACAATTAGCGTAACAATTAACGACACCCTTGTTGAAGGTGAAAAAGAGACATCCATAGTGGTGGATCAGCCTACCTCGAGAGAACCGTTCCTTATGTATTACTCCATGCAAATGTATTTTGCCAATGGTGGAGGTCCCTGCTATATTGTCTCAGTTGGACGTTATGGAAGTGACTTAGATTCGGCAGATACGCCGGTTACCGGTATTACGGGATCTGGAGATTTCAATACTGGATTATTAGCCTTGGAAAAAGTAGATGAACCTACTTTAATAGTATTTCCAGATGCCACGGCCTTATCAACGCCTGCCGAATTCTATGGACTATACAACGACGCACTTACGCAATGTAATAAGTTACAAGATAGGTTCACAATAATCGATACCTTGAGTTATGATGCAACAAGCGTAACAGATGCAAACATCACTAATTTAAGAGACACTATTGGCTCAGATAAAAACTTCGTCAAGTATGGCGCCGTTTATTATCCGTTCCTTAAAACCATTCTTGACTATCAGTATGACGCAAGTCAAATAGTAGTTAGTCATTTTTCTTACAATGCGGATGCTTATGAACTTATCAAAACCAATTTAGCAGCAATAGAGAACCCTGTTACGGGAATACCTGGTGCCGTAGATACTCTTTTCACGAATTCACCAGCTACAGATGTGGCAGGAACTGTAAGTGACGTGCTTTTACATATGTATGACGCCGCTCAGTTTGATTTAGGCGGAACGTTTACCACGGATCCCACAAAGAAAACTGACTTCCTAACCAAAATGGATACCCTGTTAACTTCGCTAGGTGCTTTGGTGGATTTAAAAAACGATCTCAGCGATGAGGCTAAGGCCGCTTCAAGTACTATTTCTGATGAAAACCCAGCTATTCAAGTTCTTATTGATGGAGCCTTGGTAACTTTTAACGGAGATTTTGAGGGAGCTGGTAAAATTGATGAAGTGTATGCAAACCTTCAAGAGCTTACTACAAAAATGCAAGCAGCAGACACTTCCACCAAGCAGAAAAACTTACTGGACGTAAACGCTCTTAATTTTGATGTTGAGCTTAAAAAGTTGGTGGATTACACTCCTTTAAATGTTCAAACAGGAATTATTTTAAGTTCTACTGCCTTTGCAAATGTTACTACCAATATGACCGCATTGGCTACTGAAATCAAAAAAGTAGAAGGTCTTGATACAAACAATGGTGAATTCAACGGTAGATACCTAAATGATATCGAAAGTGTTGACAACGCTGTCTATAACAAAATTCTTACTGAAATAAACAACCTTCCTATGGAGCTACCACCAAGTAGCGCTATTGCTGGGGTTTATGCACGCGTTGATGCCGACCGTGGTGTATGGAAAGCTCCTGCCAATGTTAGTCTTAACTATGTGATGGAGCCAACACGAAGAATCACCAATGAAGAACAACGTGATCTCAATGTCCATACTACTGGAAAATCTGTAAATGCGATTCGCTTCTTCACAGGAAAAGGAATCCTGGTATGGGGTGCTCGTACCCTCGCAGGGAATGATAACGAATGGAGATATGTTCCCGTAAGACGTTTCTTCAATATGGTTGAGGAATCGGTTGAAAAAGCAACAGAACAATTTGTTTTTGAGCCTAATGATGCCAATACATGGGTGAAAGTTAGAGCTATGATTGAAAATTTCCTTGTACTACAATGGAGAGCAGGTGCATTAGCAGGTGCCAAACCAGAAGAAGCCTTCTATGTGCGTGTTGGATTAGGAGAAACTATGACCGCCGATGATATTCTTAATGGTAGAATGAATGTGGAAATAGGAATGGCTGCGGTTCGTCCTGCAGAATTCATTATTCTGAAGTTTTCTCACAAAATGCAAGAATCATAGAGAGAGACCTTATCAATAAAACAATAAATAACTTTTAAAATATATAACGATGCCAGAAGCATATCCATTAGTAAAGTTTCACTTCTCAGTAGACTGGGGAGGAACAAACATAGGTTTCACAGAAGTTTCAGGACTTGACGTGGAGACCGAATTGATCGAGTACCGCCAAGGTGCCAGTCCCGAGTATAGCAAAATCAAAATGCCGGGAATGCAAAAGTACAGTAACATCACACTCAAGCGAGGTAGTTTCAAAAATGACAATGAATACTATCAATGGTGGAACACGGTAAAACTAAATACCATAGAACGCCGTGACATTACGATCAAATTATTGAATGAAGAGCACGAACCTGTGGTCACTTGGAAGGTTAAAAATGCCTTTCCATTGAAAGTTCAATCTACAGACCTCAAAGGGGATGGCAACGAAACTGCCATTGAATCTATGGAAGTAGCTCATGAAGGGTTAACCATTCAAAACGGTGACTAATGAGCACATACTACCCTCCGGTTAGTTTCCATTTTAAAGTTGAATTCAACGGAATTTCAACACAAGATACAGACTTTCAATTTCAATCTGTGTCTGGACTATCCGTTGATATTGAGACCGAAGAATTTTCAGAAGGAGGAGAAAATCGATTTAAGCACAAATTTCCGGTAAGGACAAAATTCCCAAACCTTGTTCTCAAACGCGGGATGGTTACAGACTCAAAACTAATAGATTGGTGTAGGGATGCAATTGAAAGCTTTCTGTTTGAACCCGTTGACCTTACCGTGAAATTGCTTAATGAAAATAACGAGCCTCTAGTTACTTGGAACGTAGTACATGCATACCCCGTTAAATGGAGTGTGTCTGATCTAAGTGCCGAAGAAAGTAAGCTCGTAGTTGAAACTATAGAACTATCATATAACTATTTTACTCTTGTTTGATCATGCCCATTAGTATCAAAGAACTACATATAAAGATCAATGTCCAAGACGACGGACAATCAAGTTCCACAGCTTCAGAGAAACCTGATAACAAACGGGACAATGTAATAAAAGAATGTATTGAGCAGATCATGTCAATTCAAAAACGAAAATTGGAACGATAATGAACACTGGAGAACTTAAAAAGTTAAAGATTACGGCGTATAAAGACGACCGCTACTCTGAAAAAGTGGGTGATGGCGAATTTAACATCCTACTAAACCCAGAGAAGTATGTGTTTAGCTATAAAGTCGAATACACCGAAGCTCAGGGTCAAGGTACGAGCGCTACCCAACCAAAGTTTGTTCGTACCCCTCCTGAGGATCTTGAATTAGATTTCCTTTTTGACCGAACAGGAGTCATTCAAGGGAAGAGTAACGAGGGCGGAGATGGAATTATTGACGATCTCGAAAAATTCAAGAAGATTGTGTTTGATTACAGCGGTGATGAGCACAAACCAAATTACCTGCTCATAGGTTGGGGAACCCTGCTATTTAAGGGAACCCTTGTCGAAATGAGCATCGAGTTTAAGTTGTTCGGATCTGATGGAACACCGCTTAGAGCATTGGCTAAAGCAAAGTTTAAAGGTTCCGTTGAGGAGGACTTACGCGTGGCCAAAGAGAACAATAACTCACCGGACCTCACACATGTAAGATTAGTAAAAGCAGGGGACACTTTGCCTTTAATGACCTTCAAAATATACGGAGATTCCAAATATTATTTGAACGTAGCTCAGGCTAACAACATTAGTAATTTCAGAAAACTAAAAGTAGGACAGAAAGTTATCTTCCCTCCTATTGAAAAAGTATCCTAAATGAACAACAGTCGTACCATAGAGACATCAAAAAGCGCAGATCTGGTCACCCACAAAATTCTTGTGGAAGGAGAGGAATTATCCTCTGTGTATCAGGTAAAGAACATTGCTATTGAAAAAGAGATCAATAGAGTGCCTTTTGCGCAAATAGTGATTGTAGATGGTGAGGCAGCTACTCAAGAATTTAAACTGAGTAATGAGGACTTACTCATTCCAGGAAAACAAATTGAGATTACCGCGGGCTATCATAACGACGAAGAAACCATTTTCAAAGGTATTGTCCTTAAGCATAGCATAAAAATACGCGATAGTGTATCGGTTCTAATCGTTGAATGTAGTGACGAGACCGTAAAAGCCACTGTAGGCAGAAAAAGTAAATACTACTATGATAGCACCGATAGTGATATCACTGAAGAAATACTAGGCGCATACTCACTAGAAAATGATATTGAAAGTACCAATAACACACATGCCGAACTGATACAGTACAATGCTTCAGATTGGGATTTTATCATGACAAGAGCACAGGCCAATGGTAAAATTTGCCTTATAGATGACGGCAAAGTTACCATCACCAAACCAGATCTCGGACAAAGCGAAATAGAAACTATAGCCTTTGGAGCAACCATGTTAGGCTTTGATGGTGAAATTGATGCTAGAAATCAATTTAACAGTATTAAGGCTTTTGGGTGGAATCCTGCAGATCAGGAAATAGTGTCAGTAGATGCCGAAGATCCAGGAGTTGACTTAAACGGGAACTTAACATCGTCAGATCTTGCTTCCGTCCTTGAAGTGGAAACTTTAGAACTTAGACATGGAGGAAATGTGAGTGATGCAGAGTTACAAGAATGGAGTAATTCAAAGGCCCTATTCCAACAACTCTCCAAAACACGTGGGTCTGTTAAATTTCAAGGAATTCCTGCAGTAAAACCAGGTACTATTTTAAAATTAGAAGGCGTTGGCGATCGATTTAACGGTAACATTTTTGTTTCAGCCATTCGGCATCAAATCGCCGATGGAGATTGGACAGTAGATGCAGAATTTGGTATAAATCCAAAATGGTTTTCTGAAACTTATGATATAAATCCTATGCCCGCATCAGGATTGTTACCAGCCATTAATGGACTTCAAGTGGGTGTTGTTACCCAGCTTCAAGACGATCCAGATGGAGAAGACAAGATATTAGTTCGTATACCCATTATAGATAATGAAGAACAGGGTATTTGGGCCAGAATGGCCACCCTAGACGCTGGAGAGAATAGAGGTTCCTTTTTTCGTCCTGAAATTGACGATGAGGTCATCATCGGCTTCATCAATGATGACCCCAATGATGCCGTTATTTTGGGCATGCTTCACAGCAGCGCAAAACCCGCACCTATAACGGCGAGCGATGACAATCATGAAAAAGGGTTCGTTACCAGAAGTGAAATGAAAATGATTTTTGATGATGACAAAATTTCATACACCATGGAAACTCCAGCAGGAAAGAAAATTACCATGGATGAAGATGCGGGAGTCATTACTATTGAGGACGAAAACTCAAACGTACTGACCATGGATAGCAGCGGAATCACGATGGAAAGCGCTGGAGACATTAATATTAAAGCATCTGGAGATCTCAACATGGAAGCAACCAATGTAAGTATTAATGCAAACGCTCAGTTCACCGCCGAAGGTGGTGCTGGCGCCGAAGTTTCAACCAGTGCCATAGCCGTTTTAAAAGGATCATTAGTTCAAATAAATTAAATATGCCACCAGCCGCCAGAATTTCAGACATGCATGTATGCCCAATGGTAACAGGAGTTGTTCCACACGTTGGAGGCCCTATACTTCCAGCAGGAGAACCCACGGTGCTCATAGGTGGACTTCCCGCAGCTCGCGTTGGGGATATGGCAACATGTGTAGGACCACCAGACTCCATTGCAATGGGATCAGGAACGGTACTCATTGGTGGAATGCCCGCAGCTAGATTGGGTGATACAACTGCCCATGGAGGAAGCATTGTTTTAGGAGAATTTACAGTATTAATAGGATAATCATGGATTTAGATCAATCATTTTTAGGTGAAGGCTGGGGGTTCCCTCCAGAGTTTAATAGGGGCGCCAAAATGGTGGTAACCACCAGTGGAGAAGACGATATCAAAAAAAGTCTTGAAATACTTCTATCTACGAGATTGGGCGAGCGCATCATGCTCCCAAATTATGGCTGCAACCTAGAGGAGCTACTGTTTCAACCGCTGGATTTAAGCCTAAAGACGTACGTAAAAGATCTCATTAAAACAGCCATACTCTATCATGAACCAAGAATAGATGTTTTACGCGTAGACATAGATAATACAAATGAATTAGAAGGAGAGCTACTAATTAAAATAGATTATCTCATTAGAATTACCAACTCACGAGCCAATATGGTATATCCATTTTATACTATAGAAGGAAACGAAATATAAAAAACATGGCAAAACAATGTAACGATACCACCTTGAAGCGAGAAGGAACAGCGCAATCACAGCGTTTCCTTGACGCTTTAACTCCGGAAAGTCTAAAACTAAACGACTTTTCTACGGAAGACTGGGTCTTATTCGCATATAATTTTGCCAATCATATCAATTTCTTCGAAACCTCAGATTACAAAATACCTGCTGGAAATTGGAAAGATCTATTTAATCTTTTTGGGCTCTCAGGAGAATTGCCTTTTCGAGGAACTACAGCATATGACAAAATCTCCGAAAGTGTTAAAGAAACCCTAGATGAGTTTACAAAAAATCAGTCACTCACCCCCCACTTCACACTTTTTATTTGCTTTTTAGAACTGTTGAGTCTATCGAAGGATAGATTCAATCAGCTTACAAAACGACACCTAGATTTCTATTTTAAACAAGTGTTACAGATTGATAAGTTACTACCCAAACCGGATCAGGCACATATAATTTTTGAACTGGCCAAAAGAATCGAAGAATATAAAGTAGACATAGACACAAAATTAGATGCCGGAAAAGATAAAAACGGAGCCAATTTAGTTTTTAAAACAGTTAAAGAATTAATCGCCAATAAGGCAACGGTAACCAGTCTAAAATCAATATATAACGACACAAAATTAGGCGAAATAAGATCCGCGCAAGTAGCCAATTCTCATGACGGAGCCGGTACAGATTTTCCTGGTGAAAATACATTTTGGCACCCATTCGGTTATACCTCAGAGCAAAATGAATATCCTCAATTGGTATCAGCTCCGGTAGGTTTTGCAATTGCCTCCCCCATGCTTAATTTAAATCAAGGAGAGCGTAATGTTGCTATTAAAATCGAATTTGAATCCGGAAAACAAAGAAAAGCAATAGTCGGCAAAGACGTGCGCTTAACAGCTACAAAACGTTTGAGAGGCGCAGATGCCAATAAGCTCTTCAGAAAAGTTAATTCTAAAAACTTACTAGAGCAAATAGAGGTTTACTATACTAGTGATAAAAAATGGATCGGTCCTATATCACTAGAAAACGAACTCGCATTCATTGATGGTGGCAAAGTACCGCACAAAACCGAAATGACATCCACTTCAATGACGCTATTAATCCAATTGGATAGAGACATGAAGCCATTGTCTGGTTTTAATAGCGAAATACATGATGGTAACTACAATACAACCAGTCCGTTGGTTAAAATTATTTATAAGACCGAAAATGAAAAAGGATATGAGGCATTTAGAGAGATCATTCACAAGCCATTAGCAACCATAGGAATAGAGGTTTCCGTAACAGGGATAACCAGCATGTCTATTGAAAATGATTCGGGAACATTAAAACCAGAAAAGCCGTTTTTCCCCTTCACTACCAGGCCTAACAAACGATCGAATTTTTATATTGACTATCCCGAAGCTTTCTCCAAGAATTGGAGTAAAATCACGGCAGAATTACTATGGAAAGACACGCCAGCACTCTTTAAGAAGCATTATTTTGCCTACAGAGGGGATGACGGAGACACCAACAGTACGTCTTCCTATTTTGACAGTATTTTTACTGAAAAAGGAAGTGCAGCGCTTAGAGCAAACGCGATCAACCAACCTGAAGATGGAGAAAGAACACTCATAGCTAGAGCCGCCGCACCAGAATACGTCATAGATCCAAACCCAGACAATCTAATTGTTCCTTCAGAAAGCCACTTTAAAGCAACTTCTTCGGTATTGAATAAAGAAATTTGGGATAATCAGGACCCAAGTGTAAATCTATTTACCAAAAAGAACGGTTTACATTACACAGATTTAAATATAACTAACAAGAATTATGAGGTTGATAAATCTGGTCCCATAAAGCTCTCTTTAAACCAATCTTTTTTACACGATTTATTCCCGAAGATATATGCTTTGGCCTTGTCAAGTGAAAATCCTGACACCCTTGTTCCAAACAGTCCATATACTCCCTTCGTTGAGAGTATCACACTTAGTTATTCGGCTGAAGAGTCTTCAGTTTTTACCGAGATTACACAAGATTCGTACGATTCAAACAGAATAAGTCTATTTCATGTTACCCCATTCGGGCAACATGAAGAGCACGGGTTTTTAAAAGCAAATAGCGTTTCAGAAACCATTTTCAGTGAAGATTTAAACCCTAAGATCAACTGGTTAGTACCGGACTATTGTCATGGAGGTGAGCTCTATATAGGGCTTAGCGATGCCCAAACGCTACAAACTATCTCATTGTTATGTCAAATTTTAGAAGGTAGTGAAAACCCCGAAGCTGATTCTTTTGTTGGCAATCAGGGCGTAGAGTGGAGTGTTTTATGCAACAATCATTGGAAGGACCTCAAGGACTATATTGTCACAAACAATATTGATAATTTCTTGAAATCGGGTATTGTTTCATTTTCCATTCCAAAGCAAGCTACCAATGAAAATACACGTTTGCCTTCTGACTACACATGGATCAAGGCGAAAATCCACAAAGAGTTTGATGCAGTATGCAAGGTAATTGACATCAAGGCACAGGCCGTTTTAACTTGCTTTGAAGATAACAATAACGAGCTTTCACACTTAGAGTCCGGTTTGGCCGGGAGTACAATTGCCAAACTTGTAAACCGTGTTCCACAAATCAAGTCGGTTTCGCAACCTTTTAGCACGTTTGGAGGTCGTCCACTCGAAGAAGACGCACTCTATTACAGACGTGTAAGTGAGCGATTACGACATAAAAACCGAGCAATTACAATTTGGGATTATGAGCATCTTATTTTACAAGAATTTCCAGAAATATTTAAAGTACTGTGCTTAAAACATACCAAAGGCGATTCTTTTCTTTCTCCCGGAAATGTAACAGTGGTTGTTATTCCAGATATCATTAATAAAAATGTGTTCGATATCCTTCAGCCAAGAGTTAGTAAGGCAACTCTAAATAAAGTACAGGAATACATCAACGAGCTAAATTCGATGCACGTAGATGCCCAGGTGATTAATCCGGATTACGAGGAAATAACTGTTAGCCTCAATGTCAAGTTTCACAAAGGATTTGACGAGAGTTTCTATTCCAAGGAGTTAAATCTGGATATTAGAAAATTCTTGTCTCCCTGGGCTTTTGATTCAACCAAGAACATTGTATTTGGTGCCGAACTCCATACCAGCGTGATTATAGATTACCTGGAAGACCTCCCTTACATTGATTATCTGGAAGATGTAAAAATTAGCAAAAACCAAGGAGTTCCTGAAAAATCAGCATCTCCATCAAAGCCAGGAGCGATACTTGTGTCTGCCGAAGAACACATTGTAAAGCCCATCAAAAATATTTGTAAAGACACACCCATAGAAGCAGTTGAAGAATGTCAGTACTAACCAAACATATAAGCATCGCGAAAGAGGTATCTACCCAAGATGATCTCGATTTTCATTTCTTGAGAAAAGAAGGCATCGGGTACATCGAAAAAATGGGTGGAGCAATCTGGACAGATTACAACTCTCATGATCCTGGTATAACCATGCTTGAAATGCTCTGTTATGCAATTACAGATCTAGGGATGCGTATTAATACGCCCATAGAAAATATACTGAGTAGTGATGATCCGTTAAAAAGCATCAATGCCCAATTTTATAAGGCTTCGGAGATTTTGCCCATCAAACCAGTGACCTCTTTGGACTACAGAAAACTCTTTATTGATATTGATGGCGTCAAAAACTGTTGGCCTCGTATATTCAAAAAAACAGTTCATGTAGATTGTAAAAATGATCTATTAAGCTACAATATAGACGACTTCAACGCTATACCAAATAGTAAAAAGAAGAAGTTCGACCTAAAAGGGCTCTATAAATTAGTGGTCGATTTTGAAGACTTAGAACCTGTCGAAATCGAAGCGGTAAAACTGAAGATTAAGAAACGGTATCACGCCAACAGGAATCTATGTGAAGACCTTATTTCTATAGAAACTGTTAAAGAACACCCTATAAAAATTTGTGCGGACATTGAAGTAGATACTACAGCAGATGAGGAAAAAGTACATGCTCAAATTTTGTACGATATTCAAAATTATCTGGCAACTAAAGTCTACTTCTACTCCATTCAACAAATGCTTGAAAAGGACTATACCTCAACCGATATTTTTGAAGGCCCCGTTCTAGATAATGGTTTTATAGATACCAAAGAGCTTAAAAAAGCTGAGTTGCGCGATCAAGTGCGCCATTCAGACCTCATCAATATTGTTATGGAAGTTGAGGGTGTCAAAGTAGTAAAGGACTTCTCTTTGGCTAATTGTGATGAGAATAGTGAATCTGAATCTATCATCTGCATCGCCGAAGACACCAAACCAATTTTATGCTCTAAGAGCGTGTTCAATTACAGCAAAGACGTTCTACCCCTCTCTATTAATAAAAAACGCGTAGCCGAATTTTTGGCACTACTGGAAGAAGAAGATGAGGTTCAAAAATATAATGCTAGCAAAAATAAAGAGCTAGCTATTCCTCAAGGCCTATACTCAGATCCTGGTTCTTATACAACCATTCAAAATGATTTTCCAGACACCTACGGAATAACAAACATGGGGATTCCTGGAAACCCAACTCCTAGAAGAAAAGCAAAAACGAAGCAGCTGAAGGGGTATTTATTATTCTTTGATCAAATGCTCGCTAGTTACTTCAAGCATCTAGAGAAGATTAATGAAGTGCTCGCTGTGAATGGTCAATTAACGCAGACATTTTTTACTCAAAGCGTTCCAGATATAGAAGGATTGGCCGATCTAGTAACCGATTATGACACCGCCAATGATGACAATTTAACCACAGCTCTCTTTGAAAAACTGGACAATAATATTGAAAGACGAAATCAAGTACTAGACCATCTTATTGCTCGTTTTGCCGAACGATTTACAGACTACACTTTCATCATGAAATCATTATATGGCTCTAGCGCCGATGAGATCGTCCTAAAAAACAAAGAAGATTTCCTGAAAGATTATAGCGAAACTAGTGGATGTAGGGGAATTGCTTTTAACTACTACCACCAACCGCCTACCAACCTTTGGAATACCAATAATGTAGCGGGCGTACAAAAACGCATCTCTAGATTAATGGGGGTATTAGATTATTCACGTCGAAACCTCAGTAAATCCTATGTGGAAATATACGAACTGGTTAATTCTGAAAATGAAAAAGTCTATAGGTGGCGTATTAGAAATAAGAACAACAACATTATTTTATCCGCAACCGAAGAATACTGCGATGTATATTTAGCCACGCGTGAATTGTATTTCGCGGTGCTTCAAATTATCCAAACCAGCAGTTATAATGTCGAAAAAATTCTTGAAAACGATTTCACAGATGAAATTGTAATCGACAATCTTCGTCTTCATAAAAGTGATTCAGGCAAATACTCATATGATGTCATAAATCCGGCAATTACTAATATTAATGACTCCAGATATATTGTAGCCAAAAGATTCACGTACTTCAATTCAAAAGAAGAGATTTTAAAAGCAATCCTAGCTACCATAGACTTTATGAAATATGATTTCACCGAAGAAGGAATGTTCATTGTGGAGCACATGCTTCTGCGTCCTGACGTAACTCAAGACAATGTGAATCCAGACTTATTTATGCCTATTTGCACAGACGAATGTGAGAGTTGTGAGCCCCTTGACCCATACTCCTATCGTATTAGCATTGTGATACCCGGATTTACGTTTCGGTTTTACAATACCGATTTCAGAAACTATATGGAGACTATTATTCGTCAAGAAGTTCCGGCACATGTTTTGGCAAAAATTTGTTGGATAGGGTATCGCGAGGATGAAGTTGAAGACGAGGAAAACGACTTGTTAAAATTCGAAAAATCATATAAAAAATATCTCCAGACCAAGACAGCCCTTGAACAGGAACAACCAGAGTTACCACTTCAAAAGCTAATTGAAAGTATCTCATCTATGACCAACGTCTATCCAACGGGAAGACTCTTTGATTGTGATGATGAAGTAGAAGAATTAGGAGGAAAAGTAATACTCGGAAAAACAAATTTAGGATCACTATAAAATACGGAATCATGTCAACAAAATTAGCCCAGATAACCACACAATATCGACGATTTACAAAGAACCAGGTCCTTACCGAAAGTCACCTAAACGGTGTCCTAGATTATTTTGATGATCAAGACAGACTATCCCGTATTTGTCTAAGCGGAGTAGGAATTGTCTGTGGTTTCAACGTAAGCTGCACGGAAGATGGAACGATTGAAATTACTCAAGGTTCAGGAGTAACCACGGATGGCGACCTGTTCCATTTGTATCAGGTAGACGAAGAAACGGCAACAAAAATTATTGATATCGAGAAAAAAACGTATGCACATTATCAAGCGTACGAAAATGATAAATCACCATATAAACCTTTCTTTTATCAAGGAAATAATCAGATAGAGCTTTTTGAATTGCTTACCGATGAAAACGATGATTCAAATGCCTTAGCAGACCTTGAAGCAGACCAAGGACTTGCCATTAAAGACGCAGTAGTATTACTCTATCTAGAAACCTATGAAAAGGATCAGGATCTTTGTGTGAGTCTCTCCTGTGATAATCAAGGAATTGAAATTATTGGAAATTATAAGGTTCTTATTACTAGTAAAGCCAATGCGGCTCATATCAAAAGTTTTGATACAACCCTTAGCGAAACCAACTACGAACATTTATACTATTCATTGCCAGATCTTTTTTACAACAGGTCTATCATGCTCAATGAAGATTTTGAAAACTATCCAAAACTAAAGGACAAGTTTGCTTCAGAAACGTTCAAGAATGACATGCTGAATCGTGTTAAAAGCGCATATACAGTATTGCTCAATGGTTTAGGGTTAACCGAAGTAAGAGACATTATCAACTTAAAACTGGATGACTTCTTAGGGTTTAGTCCTGGGGATGTCCCGCCAGATTTTCAATACAGATATGATCTTCTCAAAGATGTTATTGATTCGTATAATGAAATAAAAAATCTCTTAGCCATTGCCGAAGCCTCTCAATGTTGTGCAGACCTCAAAGCATTTCCTAAACACCTTATGTTGGGTGAGGTAGAAAAAACCACAGCTTGTTTTCAATTTCGTCACGGTTTTTACAAATCGCCTATTCTTACAAACAGCATTAGCACCTGTGGAGATTGCGACCCAATAGAAGTAACTTCAACCTCAGACCATACCATTCCAGAGTTGGTTATCGATTTTGAACAGGCCAATTTAGAAGTATGCTACGCATCTGAAACAGACGAACAACATCTTTTAAGCCTTCTAAAAAGAGTTGTACTTCAGTTAACAAACTACAACGCTAACTACACCTTTATTAAAACAACCCCTTCCTTGCAATTGGGCTCCTTGAGTAAGAAAGCAATTCCATTTTATTACAATCTGGGTAACCAACTTATAAGTGCCTGGGACTATGAAAAGACCATAAAAGGAAAGCAACGAAATAATATTAGCTATCACGAGGGGTTTTTGAAAATAAAACAACCTCTAAAGTTCTGTATAGATCAGGACTTTTATCGCATTGAAGGGCATCAGGGAATGAACTACCAAGATGTGCTTTCTATTTTGAAAGAAATTAAACGTGTTAATTCCTTAGCTTTTAATGTGGTTGCACTACCTGTTAATGCCACAGAGGCACAGCAAGTAGTTGAAAATTACACTTCATATTATCTCTCCAGAAATGTAGGATTAGAGCACAAAGCGGGGGTAACTCCTGGCGGTACATTTATTGTAATTTATATTGAAGGAGAATACGATGCATACCCATACCCGTATGGCTATGGATACCCTTATGGATATCCATCAGACGGAGGTGCTCCCTTTGGTGGAGATTTTGAAATAATTCCAGAAGATGGAGAGCCACAAGTAGTTCTTAATCCTGTAGTTGCAGATTTTATGCTTCCATATTTATGTTGTGATGAAAATGTGGTAGAATTGAGATTACCCATAGATACACTTTGTTTTACCACGGAAACAGAACCATTGCCCTTTGAGGTTTCTCCTAGTGGAGGTTTTGTCTCAGCAGCGGTGGCCCCAGGACTTAATGGCGGCGTCTTTAGAAATGATGCCGGACACTTTATGTTTGATCCAAATTTAGTAAGCGAAGAACTTCATGGTGAACCCATATCCTTTAGAGTTAATAATTTGGAAACAGAATGTATGATTACAGTTACACCTCAGGTTGTTTTTGAGGTGGGTGTAACATCTATATCCTACGATCGTATTAATAATTTGGCGCATGTGATTTTTGAAATCATAGGCATCACCATTCCTATTGAACAATCTTTTACCTGGAATTTTGGAGATGGAAGTCCCCAAGAAGATAATACAACACTCAGCGTAGGACATACATATAACTTGACGCTATTAGAGACAGATCGTGTATTAGTAACTACTCAAGCTGAAAATGGTGATTGTCAAACTGATATAGCTACTGAAGTTATTTTTGAGCTCATTCCTGATATCGCATTAAGCGAAACAGAATATTGCCGAAATGATCAAACTCCTCATCCATTTACGGTGGTGCCATCCGATGCTACAGTGTTAATTGAAGGTGATGGGGTTGTATCTAATAATGGGGCATTCTTCTTTGTTGCTGCCAATGTGCCTGATAGTGTTTCTGCGGTAAGTTTTACCGTAAACGGCCATCCTTCTGGGGTAACTGTTATTATTAACGAAGCGCCGAGCGCCAGTTTCACTCACGAGATCAACAATGATATTCTAACCTTATCCAATACTTCAGATTTGGCCGTTAATTATGAATGGATCATTGACGGTGAATCTGTAATAAGAGTTAATAGAACCGATGTTAACCGTGATATCAATAACTTCGAAAGTAATGTAATAGACGTTTCTCTTACGGCAAACAGTCAGGATTGTGGGGCGGATACTTTTGGACCTATAAGCATACGAGTGCGTCCAGACGGCCTAAGCTGTATAGATCAAGGACGTCAATTCTTAGCAGATTCTATTGTTCGATTGCGTGATACCGAAGCCCATGAATCATTTGGTCTGGTTCCTAATCAAACCAAGAACTTATCCAAAGATCTCATAGATCGATTTGAAGCGATTCAAGCGAATGCCGACACCTTCTTAAATGGAGAGCGAAATAGTCAATATCCTGAGTTTTTTGAGGAATCATTTTTGCAAGACCTTTTAAACAGTCTTCAAAACCCAAGAACTGCTTTTGATTTATCTGTGTTGCTTCAATTGGCCGAGTTACATATAAAATTATCCTATCGAATTCTTGGATGTCAAGAGGAGTCCATGCTTGTTGAGTTTCAAAACGAAATTGAAAGCGTACAAGAAGCTATTACTCAATTCATAAGAACTTCTAGGAATCAAGAAATTGATGTAGATCCTGAGGATGCAATTCTTGGTTTCTTGCAAAACACAGCGCCAATTTTTAACAATATCGATTTCATAATAGCACAAATTAACGAGCAGATAGCAGCACTGTAGTATATGGCCTCAGATCTTCAACATATCATTCAAAAAGTATTTCTGGACGTACAGGTAGGTTCTTCAGACCGCGCCTACCAACTGAAGGATGAACTTGATGAGTTTTTAATGGAAAAGATTTTTCCCTATTTGGAGTCCTATTTTAACAGTGTTGACATACCAGCCAACAAAACGCTTCAAATAACCGAACTCAAGCTTAATTTAAACTCCGGAGAGGTGCCTTCGTTACAGGAGCTCATCCCACAGATTGAGGCGCAGTTAGAAACTGTTTTTTCTGAAGAAAATAAAACAGTATTTGAGCAAACCGAGGTTGCTTCCAAATTTGTAAGCCCTAATGAAGAAAAGACAGAAACCCTCCTTTTCTTTCTGGAACATGGTGTTTACCCTTGGTGGGTTGAAGACATTCGAAATTCAGATGTTTCAGTGGATGCGCTTCTCTACCATTGCATCGAAGAGGAGTACTTCGTTAAAAGCCTTTCCCAAAAACTAGCTCAAAAAACGATTCGTAAGAGAATAGTTCTTCAGTTATCAAACTTGTTTCTAAGTTTATTGGTACCAAAACTGAGCGAAGACAAAAATGTTCATGCATTATGTAAAAACAACACATTTCAGCAGTCAATATCAGAAGCGCCGCAACAAGTACGGCATGTAGTGTGGAATCATCTCATCTTGCAAGCACAGGCTGTGCAACAAAAGAATATATACGTAGCGGTAAAAGAAGAATTAGGGGGTATTGAAATTCGACACTCAACAGAGCGGAAAGCCTTAGAGGTCTTAGATGTCCTTCTTATACAACATAGCATCACCTCAAAGGAGACACCAACAATAAGTTCCCTTGCCTATGTCCCGCATACCAAGACGCAATTGGGCTCGGTATCGATTAAAAAAGAAGATATTGATGTGATTGAAGAATCCAAACAGAAAGAACCGATGTCTGTTGAAGCCGTGAAGGAAGCTGATTCAAAACCACTGGATCCTTTAGAAACAATAAAACCTACCAATAATGAGGAGCCCGCAGTTTCATCAACTTTCGATGAAGTTTCGATAGATAACATGGATAAAATTCTTGAAAAAGATTCTGAGATTATATACGAAGGAAAAAAATCTGAGATAAAAGATCATGAAGTGAAGGATAATGCTTCAAAAATTACGGATGAAACTGAGTCAGAGATCGTGCAAGAATCAAACTTTCAGGAATCTAATCAAATAAATGCCTTAAAAACAGATGAAACAATAGAAACTCCTGCCGTTTCTCCAGAGTCCGCTAATGTTTTAAAACCAGATGTTATGGAAGGGAATACTTCCGTAGATCAAAAAGAAATGGTATCGGATACAGGCCCTAATGAAGATCATGTCAAAACGGAGTTCGCTAGTTTGGAAAATTTTTCAAATTCAGAGCCATTTTATATTGCCAATGCGGGACTCATTCTACTACATCCATTCTTAACGCCCTTTTTCAAAAACTGTGGGTTGTTAAACGATAAGAACAAAATAAAAGACAAGGCATTGGCTATTCATCTACTTCACTATTTGGCAACAGGAATGGAACAACAATACGAACATCTTCACGTCATGGAGAAGTTTCTTTGCGATGTAGCTCCAAATGAAACCATTGATCGTGACATTATAATATCTAAGGCCTTGAAAAGTAAGGCCGCGGAATTGCTGGAATCTGTACTTACGCATATTCCGCAATTAAAAAGCACCTCCATTGCCTTGTTTAGGAACGAGTTCTTACAGCGCCCCGGTAAACTGGTCATAGAAGAACAAAACACGAAACTCATTGTAGAAAGAAAAACGCAAGATATTTTATTAGACAACCTTCCTTGGAACATATCACTAGTTAAGCTCCCCTGGCATAAAAAAATATTTTTTGTTGATTGGTAAAACATATACTATGAATCAAACTAAACCCGATACTATTGCCATATTTGAAGAACAAAAGGCAACTTTTAGAATGCTTTTTGAATGTCTAGATCTCTCCAAAGTTGTTTTTGTTGGGGGTGTCGCGGACTACTTGAATTTAAGAGCGTATTATGAAATGCCGGTGCATGACATTGACATAAGATATACCGATAATGAGGATCTTGAGGCAGTACGCGAACATATTTCCCTACACCAACATTCTAGTGAGTTTTATGAGTGTGAGCAAAACCAGGTATTGGTCGGAGAGTATGTAGTAAATCAAAAATCAGTACATGTTGATTTTTTCAAACCAAATTTTAAGTATTACGGTTATACAACTTCAACTTTATTAGGGCGTGAAGTTAGGCATTCCTCTTTTCAAACCATGAAGAGATTTCACAATGATCATATAGCAAAGTTAACATCATCCAGCCTAGGGCCTCGCTATAAGTGGAAGCGATTATATAAGCATAGTAAAAAAGCATCCCTTTATAATTTGGTGTCATATCAGGAGGAAAAAGAATCAAAAATTGTACTCCATGCATAAAGAGCCTAAAATAATATACAGCTTAGACGCCTTTCCCTTAATGCACAATAGGTGGTCTCAAGGCAATCGATTGAAAGAGACTATCTACATGACTGCCCTAAGTATCTTATACAGTCACTTATGGTATAAAGACATTGAACTCTATGTTGATGAAACCGCATATGACATGCTACATATGTTACCCTGTCGAGTAACAAAAGTAGATGTAGATAAAGACAAGGAGCTTTGGATGAAGTCAAAAATACAAGCAATAGCGCGGCAAACCGAAGCTTTTGTTCATCTAGATACTGATGTATTTATAACCAAAAAGATTGATTTTAATTTCGAAAACTGTTTACTGGAGCGAAAGGAATCTGGATACCAGATTCATTATAAAAAACAAGTAGAGTTTTTTTCTAATTACACCTCTCACCTCCCCCATTGGCATCCAAATTTAGGCTATGCTTATAATTGTGGTGTGTTGGGATTCGCTTCTATGAAGCTAAGAAATCAATTTCTAGAAGCCTACTACCAGTTAGAAGATATCTATGTAGCCAATAGAACTAGGTACCAGCCTCTTAAGCAAGTGGGATATGAACCCTGTATTGTTATAGAACAATACAACTTAGCAAGTTTATTACATACTCAGGGAATTCAACCCAATGTAATGCTCCGAGGTACTTCCATAAAAGAGCAATCTAAACAAGCAAAGAGTATTGGATACAATCATCTTTATGGAGTGTCTAAATACAAGAAGTCTATTGTGGATGAAATAGAGTATCAACTCTATAAAATCTTTCCCTATTGGTACGCACAAATAAAAATTGCTTTGGAAGAACAGAACATTTTAAGTGAAGGGGAAAAAATAGCGGTTTAAAAAGAATAGTAATTATGAAACGCCCACGAAGAAGAAAGAAGCCCGAAGTTGGAAACAAAGCAGAAGACACTACTTTCTTTCCTAAGATTCAAAAAAAGCTATCCGTAGGAAGTCCTGGAGACAAATACGAGATGGAGGCAGATCGTATGGCTGATACCGTTGTGAGCAATGAATCTAAAGGCGGTACAGTTCAAAAAATGGGAAGTTCAGAAGAAACGGTTCAAGAAAAACCGCTAGCCACATCCATTACCCCTGTTCAGAAAAAAGACTTGAAACCAGACTCAAAGACGGTTCAGAAAATGGAAAACGAGGAACCTGCACAAGCCAAAGAAGAGGAAGAACCTGTTCAGGCTATGGAGGAAGAGGAAGCTCAGGCAAAAGAAGAGGAAGAACCAGTTCAAGCCATGGAGGAAGAGGAAGCACAAGCCAAGGAAGAGGAAGAACCCGTTCAAGCCATGGAGGAAGAGGAAGCACAAGCCAAAGAAGAGGAAGAACCCGTTCAAGCCATGGAGGAAGAGGAAGCACAAGCCAAAGAAGAGGAAGAACCTGTTCAAGCCATGGAAGAAGAGGAAGCACAAGCCAAGGAGGAGGAGGAACCGGTTCAGGCGCGATTTAATAACTCCCAAAAGGTGAGTTCAGGGATTGAAAGTACCCTGCACAACACCAAAGGCGGGGGATCAAAAATGGACGACACCACCCTATCGAATATGGAAAAAGGGTTTGGGGCCGATTTTAGTCACGTAAAAATACATACAGATAGCACTGCCGAAAAAATGAGCAAAGATATGGGTGCACAAGCCTTTACACATGGCGATGACATCTATTTCAACCAAGGAAAGTACAATCCAAATCTCAAAGAAGGAAAACATCTCTTAGCTCATGAGTTAACACATACTGTTCAGCAACGAGGGATGGTTCAGAAAAAAATCCAAAAGAAAGACCTAACTTCTTTCCGTTTTAAAGGCAATGATGTTTTGGAATCCGTTCTTGATGGCAAGTTGTTAATCAAGCTAAAGAGCAAAGGTGCTCATGTACGCATTATACAACAAGCCTTGATTGATGCGGGTTTCTCTCTACCAATATATGGTGTCGATGGTGATTTTGGAGGAGAAACTAAGGGAAAAGTAATCGCGTTTCAAAAAGCTCGAAAACTCCCTAAAAAAGAACAAGACGGTGCCGTGGGTCCTATTACTATGGGAGAATTGGATGCTCAATATTCAGGCTATAAAACCGAACATGACCAGTTTGCAGGTATGACGGAAGCTGAATTGAACACAAAGACACGCGACATTACCCCAGAAGAAGAAGCCGCCTTAAAAGACGCAATGAATCGTGAGGCCAAGGTAGATCCAATAACTGGAAAGCCTCCAGATTTTAAGATAAAGCAGGCCACCCAATATGAAGCCGATTTAAAGAAACGTACAGAGAAAATCTTACTGTTTCAATATAAAACATATGGGAAAGGCAAGGCTTCAAAACGCAAAAAAAAGGATTTGCATCAACCCTCTACCATTGATAGCCTAGCCAAAGTATCAAAAACAGAAACCGATAAGGTGTTTGGAGGCATTAAACAAGGAGATCCCTTAGAATTTGGCAAGAATATACGGGATAGATGGACTGATAAGAAAAATGACCTGAAAGGAAAAACGAAAAAACAGAAAAATATAATTAGAACTCGATGGGCCAATCATAGAGTAAAAAAAATATTAGAAGGTCAAGGCGTAGAAAAGGTTAATAAAAAATATAACGCCATCCAAAGCAGAAAAGACGAGAAGAAAATTGTAACAAGAGTTAAGAAAGATCTTGTTAAAGCATACAAAAAAGAGCTCGCATTAACTCATATGGGATGGCCTGGAGCTGCTGGTGGTGGAAAGATATTTTTACAACGTTTTAAGAGTACAGCACCTAAAAAGGACGATCGAAATAATGAAAACAGGCTATACATGTGGGAGAATTTCAACACCATTATACATGAATATTTGCACACTTTAGAAGATAAAAAGACAAAAGCATATAGAAACAAAATCCCAGACAAGAAAGGTGGTAAAGTACTTAGAGAAGGTGTTCCAGAATACTTCACCAAAATTGTATGGTTCAACATCAATTTTGCCGATCCGAAATTCAGAGAAAAAGTAGAAACACCCTTTTATGATAGCTCTAAGACTGATACTCCTAAAGGAACTTTTTACGATGAGGCTAAAAATGCCGAAAGAATGGCTGGCATCGTTGGATTACCAAACTTAATGGGGTACTTTTTTCATGGAAAAATAGAGTTGATAGACATCTAATGAAATGGATATTATTGATCATGATGGCAATGGTAGCCTGTGACAATTCAAACAAACAACATATGGAAACATACAATTGTATCGATATTATTGAAAAGAACATAGAAAATTTCGCATCTGTCCAGTATGTGGAAGATTGTGACTATACGGAGTTAAAGAAGAAGTTCAATCTAAACAATGAAAATTCCATTTCCACTTCATTAGGGGCTGATTTTTCCTCGCTGAACTATTGGGAAGTCATGAAGGATGAAGAAAACCACATCTACGTAACAATATGGGAGAAGGAAGGAAACTTGGCTAAACTCGACCTGCATCAAACATGGAATAAAAAAAATGTTTCAAAAGAGGACATTTCTGACTTAGGCACTCCAGCAAAAAAACTAACCTATTTCTATGGCGACATCAAAATGAAAAAGAAAGCGTGGATATATCCAGAAAAGGGAATAGCCGTATTCTTTGGTTTCGGAAAAAACACCATATATCGGGTAAGCTATTTTCAAAAAACAACCATGGAGGTTTATGAGAACACATTACATCCAGTAGAAGAACCACGTGAGTTTGAATACAACACGAAAACATTACTAGAAAAAAACGCTAATTAAATATTTAAGAAATGAAAACAAAAATCACCGTATCACTTTTATTTATAAGCCTGTTATTCAGTTCGTGTGCAAGTCTTTATGACCATTTCACACTTACCGAAACTGTAGCTACCAAAGCACAGGTAGAAGGATTATTGAACAATGCCAATACGCCGTACACAGATAATATCGCGGCAGTAAACGCTCTAAAAGAGCAAATGCAAAAAATGTGGATCTACGAAAAGACCAAACAAAAAAATCTTGTCACCCAGAAGATGTGGGAACTCATGGCAAAAGACGGTTCTACCATTAATTCTTTCCTTGATACATGGAAAAATCAAGGAACTATGAGCGCTCCATTTATAGAAGAGTTTAGGCCACAGATAGCAAATCTGTTTGATCTCATGATTGATTATGAATCGAAAAAAAGCAAGCAAGCTGAAAATGCGCTACTACAAATTATTAATACCGTTAACAACTAAACTTCTAAACGATGGATTTTGAAAAAGTATTTAAAGACCTAAAAAATGAACTTATGGACTTGGTAAAAGACAAGTTTGGTGAGGAAGGGCAAAACATAAAGAATGATATTTCAGATTTTTTCGACGCAGCAAAAGAAAAGCTAAGACGTTGGACTGAAATGCTTGCAAGTGGAGTGATAACAAAAGAAGAGTATTTGCTCCTTTTAAAGAGTCAGAAAGATCTGGTCATTATGAAAACCCTACACAAAGCAGGAGTTTCCAATATCAAGCTTGGTCATTTTAAGAACAATGTGATTAATCTAATTGTAAGCAAAGTTGTCACAGAAATTGGAGGGTAGTATCCTTCAACCGCGATTTTTGAAAAAAATAAGTAATCGGTATTTCATCTCGATGGACCAAAATCCAAAGTGATGACTACAGCTTCATACATTCCAAATTAAGTGTAGGTACGCCTGGATATGTATGAAGCTGATACCGAATTATAAAACATGAATAAAATAGCCTGATTCTATAAACAATGAGGGGTTTTACTAAAAATACAACTACAAAAGGTTCTCCCAATACTTCTTCGCATCAAAATGGGAAAGAGCCTTTTTTTGGTGTGCAAGCAAAACTCGCTATTGGAAAACCCAACGATACCTATGAAAAAGAAGCCGATTCAATGGCTGATACCGTTGTAGAAAGAACCCATAACAAGTCCCAAAGTAGTGAATCGAGTTATTTCTTTCCTTCTGCGCCCGCTACTACGGTACAAAAAAAACCATTTGAAGAAGTTCAGAAAAAAGAGAATACTGATATTCAAGAAAAGCCCTTAGCGGCTACAATTACTCCAGTGGTCCAGCTCGAACAAGCCGAAGAACCTGTACAGGAGAAATATTCGGATTCCGGTAGTATAAAAGACGTTCAGAAAAAACCATTTGAAGAAGTCCAGAAAAAACCATTTGAAGAAGTTCAAAAGCAAGAAGAAGAGGAAGCCCAGGCGAAGGAAGAAGGCGTCCAAATGATGGAAGAAGAGGAAGCCCAAACCAAAGAAGAGAGTGTCCAAATGATGGAGGAAGAGGAAGCTCAAACCAAAGAAGAGGGCATCCAAATGATGGAGGAAGAGGAAGCTCAAACCAAAGAAGAGGGCGTCCAAATGATGGAAGAAGAGGAAGCCCAAACCAAAGAAGAGGGCGTCCAAATGATGGAAGAAGAGGAAGCCCAAACCAAAGAAGAGGGCGTCCAAATGATGGAAGAAGAGGAGGTGCAAACCAAAGTGGATAGACCAAGTCCTCCAAAAGCAAACATAAGTAAGAAAATAACAGACGCTAGAGGAAAAGGAAGTCCTCTATCAACTCCAGTAAAATCGCAAATGGAGGGTGGGTTTGGTGCCGATTTCAGTGGTGTACGTGTTCACACAGATAGCGGAGCCGCCGAAATGAATAAAGATTTGGGCGCAAAAGCGTTCACGGCAAAAAATGATATTTTCTTTAATGAAGGACAATTCAATCCTGCAAGCAAAGAGGGACAAACATTATTAGCGCACGAACTCACCCATACGGTACAACAAGGAGCCTCATCTGCACTTCCTGAAAAACCCAAAGGCGATGCAGGTGCGGTCAATGGTTCAGATGCTGGAGCCAACGCAGCTCCACAAAAAGAAGGGGCACTTGAGCCCCCTGCTAATGAAGAAGGAACTGCTTTAGTTGAAGGGGGTGAAGAAGCTGCTATTGATGGAAAAGAAGTTGATCCCGATGCGGCTAAAGGTGAAGGTAAAGAAAAAAGCAAAGGAAAGGGCGGAAAAGGAAAAGGAGCAAAAGACGTCAAAACAACACCGCGAAGCCCTGAAGAAGATCCTAACTTTAAGAAAATGGAAGGTCGTGTAGACGACCGTGCAACAGCACAACAAAATCATGAAGAACCTACTGCTAGTGCTGGTGCCGCTCAAAGTGCGGCCATGTCACCTGCCAATGAACGTGATAGCATGGCGCAAGCGGGGCAGGTAGATCAGATGGAAGAGGCCGAAGCAGGCGAATTTAGTGCAGATGACTTCAAAGCAAAACTCATGGAACGCATAGAGAGTATGCAACTCCCAGCAAATCAAGAAGAAGCTGATGATTTTGAAGACAATAATAATATTGACGAAGTAAATGCTGCCGCGACACAAGATGCACAAAGTGAACAAGCCGCTGCTGCTGGTCCTATTGAACAAACATCTCAACAAGAACCCAATACCGATGCAGTTCCTGAAAGAGAAGTCACTCCCCTGCCCGAGCCCCCTATTGGAGAGCAACCGGCCACCGTTGATCCAAGTAGTGCTATGCCTCCCACACGAGGTGCAGGCGAAGTAGAACAACCGTTGCAAGAGAATTCCGAAGAGGTTGATCAACAAATGGCAGACAATGAGATTACCGATGAACAATTGGCCAATTCTAACGAGCCTTCCTTCCAAGAAGCGCTAGGGTCCAAAAACACCGCCCAAGAAGATGCGGCATCAAGACCCGCCCAAGTAAGGCAACAAGAATCTTCTGCCCAAGCAGGTGCACAGGCATCTGCCACAGCACAGGCAGAGACGGGTCTTCAAGGTATGCATCAAGACCGTACTAATCTAATGAATCAAGTGGCCGGTCAACAACAACAAACAGGTGATACCGATACAGTAGAGCGTACTAGAATCGCAGGAGAAATAAACACCATTTATGAAAATACCAAGACTGATGTAGAAACCATCTTAGGTGATTTAGATACCGAAGTAAATAGTAAATTCTCAGCGGGTACCGAAGCGGCAAAAGCTAAGTTTGAGAATTATGTAGATCGAAAAATGGATGCCTATAAGGACCGTCGATATAGCGGTGTTTTAGGAAAAGGAAGATGGATTAAGGATAAGTTCGCAGGAATGCCAGATGAAGTCAACGAGTTTTTTGTTGATGGTAAAAAAGAATTCATCAAGCACATGGATGGTGTTATCACCGAAGTTTCCAATATAGTAGCCACCAAACTCACGGCTGCAAAAGATCGCGTTACATTAGGGAAGCAGCAGGTACAAGATTATGTAAGTAGTTTGCCGGAGAACCTTCAGCAAATTGGTAAAGACGCTGCAGATGAAATCACCACTAAGTTTGATGAACTTGAAGATTCTGTAAATAGCAAACAAGACGAACTCATTGATAATCTGGCCAATCAATACAACGATGCCCTTAAAGCTGTAGATGCGAGAATAGAAGAAATGAAGGCTGCCAACCGCGGACTTATAGACATGGCATTAGATGCTATTGCTGGCGTGATCAAAACCATCATTGAGATCAAGAATATGCTCACCGAACTATTGTTAGGTGCAATAAGTGCTATTGGAGCCATTATCTCGGATCCTATTGGATTCCTTGGCAATTTAATATCTGGTGTAAGTCAAGGTTTCACAAACTTTGGAACCAATATCTTGAAACACTTGCAAAGTGGATTGATTCAATGGTTAACAGGAACCTTAGGACCCGTAGGAATAACCATTCCCGACGATCTCTTTAGTCTCAAAGGAATCTTCAGTCTGGTGGCTCAAATACTCGGATTAACTTGGGATTTCATAAGAAATAAAGCTGTAAAACTACTAGGAGAACCCGTGGTTCAGGCCATGGAAGTAGGCTTAGAAATCTTCCAAGTGCTTCGTACTGGAGGCATTGATGGTGTTTGGGAATACCTAAAAGAACAGTTTAATGATCTTAAAGAAACAGTAATAGGTGCTATTAAGGAAATGGTAATCACTACGGTTATTGAAGCCGGGATAAAATGGGTGTTGGGGCTAATGAATCCAGCATCAGCCTTCGTAAAAGCCTGCATGATGATTATTGATGTGGTTCGTTTCTTTATAGAGCGCGGAAGTCAAATTATAGAACTGGTGAAAGCCTTTACAGAAGGCGTAAAAGCCGTTGCCTCAGGATCTGTTTCTGCTGTAGCAGACGCCATAGAAAATGCATTAGCAAGAGCGGTGCCTGTTATCATAGGATTCTTAGCATCACTATTAGGAATTAGTGGATTGGCAAGAAAAGTACAGAAGATTATTGGTAAGATTAGAAAGCGAATCGATAAGGCCGTGGATAAATTAATTCTAAAAGCAAAGAAAGCCTTTAAAGGTCTGGTTAAAAAAGGAAAAGCCAAGGTAAAAGGAGCCGTTTCTGCGCTTCTAGAATGGTGGAAAAAAGACAAAAAATTCACAGCTAGTGATGGCAAAAAACACAGGCTTTATTTTAAAGGAAGTGGTAAAAATGCAAAGCTAATGGTTCGCAGTGAAGAACAGGACTATAAAAACTTTGTTACAAATTTAGTTATTGCCGATTCTGATCCAAAGAAATCTGAAAAACAAGCTGCTAAAACAGCCGCATTGGCCGCTCTCGGAGAAATAGAAAAATTAAAAGCTGCAGGAGAAGGCGCAACAACCGATGCCGATACAAAACGAAACTCTACGGCTTTTGAGAAGCAGCTTGATATTCTATCACAAAAGTCAGCTATTCTAATGGAATCTGCAGAAGGCGAAATACCTGAATCCACACCTGCCGTTTACGGAGCCAGAAATGCTGGTGGGTTTGCCAGTTCCATGAAAATAGATGTACTCACCAAAAAAGGAACTCCTGGCTCTGGCGCAAATACTGCTTTAACCACAGGTACCTTTGATAAACTAGGAAAAAGACATGAGTCTAAGGGGTCTTCAAGAAGGTTCTATAAGCATGGTCACTTACTGAGTAGTGATTTACATGGTCCAGGAACAGACTTCAAAAACTTAACCCCTCAATCTGAATCTGGAAATCAAACCTTTGAACGTGGTGTAGAACGTACGCTTAAGACGAACGTAAATAAGCCCGATGGTGATTCACCAGCTATATACACATTCAAAGTGGAAGCCATTTATCAAGGTCGCTCCGATAAGGGTGCACTTAAGCAAGCTATTGAAAACGATTATATAGGTAGAAAGGCACAAACGGATGATGATGCAGTCAAAGCAACCTTAGATACCGAGTTGGCGGATAAAAAAGCAATTGTTGATGCCGAAGATCATGTAGCCACCAAGTTTGTGGCCACTGCCAAACCGTTAAACAACAAGTTAGAACCCATATCTGGTGAAAGTTATAGTAACGAACCTGTACCCAATGAAATTAAACGGGTTGCCAGTAAATATGTACTTCCAACTGAGTTGAGTGATGCGGAAAGACAGAAAAAGAAGAAGAAGAAAAGTACGGGAACTACTACCAGACCAGCAAGAGACGTAACCACTAGAACACAAATTGATCAAGTGAAAGCAAAATTGAATAGTGGTGAAACAAACATGTCAAAAATAGCCAGAGAAGTAGGTGGTATTTCAGGTTCTACGGTGGCAAGAATTAGAGACGGAAAAATCACTTAATTTTAGTATCATGAAATACCTAGAAGTTTTTACTAAAATTAAGAAAGACATTGAGGACCATCCATTTTTGGAATTAGTAACATTTGAATGTAAACCAGGAATACCTCAAGATGATTTAGCAAGTTTAGTTTCTGAACTTTATGAAATTCATCCCTATTTTAAAGACATTAAAATGGATGCCATTTTCAATTTTTATAAAGAATGTAATGGACTTACGCTAACCTGGAAAATAGCTTCGCATCTGGACGATGAGACCTATATAAAATTGGAAGAAGAATGGACAGACATGGATTTTCCTTCACAAAAAAACGCGATCTTGGGTAGTATCAAAATATTACCATTTGATGATGTTTTTCTTTATGAACAAGATTATTTTGAAACGGATCCTTCAGGCGATCATTTCACTCAATTTGGAGATTTTACCTATCCAGGCAATTCTTTTGGAGAGATGTTATTCATTTTTGACCTTTACAGCGATACCAACTGCATGTCTTTTGTTCCTGACCAAGACAATCAGGAGCCTAAAGTAATATGTCTATCAGACTATTATGTAGTCTGGGACAGTTCTAGAGTTACATTTTTTGACAGTTATATTTATTTCTTAGCTGTAAGTCGAGGGCTTATAAAGAGTAGAGAGCTTTTGTTTAATCACTATAGAGGAGACAAATTAGATTACATACAATTAGATTCAATTCCCTTTAACACGGCTATGGAGCCTATATTATTCAAAAAAAATAAACCCAATGAGTAGTCGTCATAAAGAGTTTCCTTAAAGCTACGGTTACTCTTAAAATAATCATACCTAAACAGTTCGAAAGAACGCACAAAAACCCCGTGTACTGAATTCTTGAATTTTTATTCAAGAAGGCTGTCTTTTTAATAAAAACAGAAAAAGTAACAGGTATGAAAGCGTTCACTACAAATCGTGGTACGAATAATTTTTCGGGTTCCAAGATCTTCAACAACAGCAATGGACATTTTTTTAATGTACAAACAAAACCTTCGGAAGAAGGTCTAACAAAAAAGCACAAAAAGGAAACAGATTTTGTGCAGGACAAAAGCGCCCATGAATTCCAGTCTAATTCATTCCAATCCAACACTTCATTCTTTCCCCCGGCAACCACCTTGCCCATTCAGAAAAAAATAAATGAAAATGAAGAGAGTGTTGAAGCAGATGAAGCTATTCAGAAAAAAGAACTCGTACAGCTAAAGCTAGAAAAGGATGAAGGCGTATCTGCCAACATTGAATCTAAACTACATACTACCAAAGGAGGAGGTTCTCCACTTCCAGAACCTACACGTAACAAAATGGAGTCTGGGTTTGGCACCGATTTTAGTTCGGTGAGAGTACATAATGATACGTCTGCGGTTCAAATGAATAAGGAGTTAGGTGCTAAGGCGTTTACACATGGTAATGATATTTACTTCAATCAAGGAAACTATGAACCTTCCACAGCCTCTGGACAGCATTTATTGGCTCATGAGTTAACACATACCATTCAACAAGGAAAAGGAAAAGGAATTCAGAAAAAACAAGACAACCCTACTAGTACTGGACAAAATCAAAAACCAAAAGCCACTGTCAAGGTCAAATTAAGTTGGTGGGAACGCGCCAAGAAGTATGCCTTTGAAAAAGCATTAGGCATTGCGGGTCTGGATAAAAAAACCATCATGGGGTTTCTTAACAACGCTGGTCCTTCTCTTGGGCAGATCTTCAAAAACCCTGGTCGTTTTGTCAACACACTAATGGGTGCTCTTGGACAAGGTTTTGGCTTGTTTAGAACTAACATTGGAAAGCATTTAAAGGCAGGGCTTATGGGATGGCTCTTTGGCACCTTAACTAAGGCCGGTGTTGATCTTCCAAAAAAACTCACACCAAAGTCTATGTTTGTCTTAACACTACAAGTATTGAGTATTACCACAGACACCGTAAAACAGCGCATGGCCAAACGTATTGGTCCTCAAAAAATGGCTTTGATTGAAAAAGCGAGCGGTGTTGTAGGAACTTTTCTGAACAAAGGCATGGTTGGTTTATGGGAGCTCTTAAAAAATAAACTCAGCGGACTTAAAGACACGTTGATTGGAATGATCAAAGAGTGGGTCATGACACGTATAGTCATGTCCGCTGTTACTAAGATCCTCAGTCTTTTTAATCCTGTTTCAGGAATTGCTACCATTATTCAAGCAATCTACAATGTGGTTAAATTTCTGATAGAACGTGCCTCACAGATCACAACTCTCTTTAGTGCAGTGGCGGGTTCAGTGCATGAGTTGGCCTGGGGAAGAACAAAAAAAGCAGCACTCAAGATTGAACAAACTCTGGTAAGTTTCCTTCCAATAGCCATTAGTTTTTTTGCCAGTTTACTAGGGTTGGGAGGCGTAGCTGGTCATATCAAAAAAGTGACCAAAGGGCTCTCGGTAAAAATCTGGAAGGCCATAGATAAGGGCATTGCTTGGATGGTAAAAAAGGCGAAGGCCTTGTTTAAAAAGAAAAAAGTAAAAAATGAAGCCGATGTAACCCCTACAGATCGTAGAAAACACAAAAAAATACTGAAAGCCATTGATACCAAATTGAAGAAAAAAGAAAAAAAGAAGTACAAAAGTCTTAACGACTATTATAAGTTTAGAAGGCGTCAGGCTGTCAAGCTCATGGATATCTATCAAAAGAAACTAAGAAAAGGTATAAATCTAACTATGCAATTCACGTCAGCGGTAAAAGATAAAAAGGATAAGGATATAGATATTAAATTTAAAATAGCGCCCAACACGGAAGAAATGGATGGGGAATATTCAATCGGTCATGAAGGAACTAAAGTTAAAATAAGAGCTGTTAAAGGTAAAGAGGCATTTATACTAACTTTTGAAAATCCTTACGTGCAAAAGTCAGCAAGTATCGAAATACTCAAAATAACAACTAAGGACGCATTAGAGCAAAAGCTCAAAGGAAAGGATTTATTAGCAATTTATGGTTTAGAAGATGAGTTCGATGAACTTGCATCCATGGTTCCATTACTATCAAGTAAAGGCAAACTGATGATATCATACCCAACCAAAACCGAAAATGATGAAAATGATCTGAATTTCTTAACACATCAATTTTCTGATTCTGTCTCTTCTATGAACGCCTTGGGAAGACCTTCAATAAAACCAGGGAGTTTTAAAGTTGGAAAAACTTCTCAAACATTGCGAGGAGATATGGCATATATCTATCAACAGCACTCTAAAGGTCCTGTATGGCAGGATCGACCTAGCGCAACTACCATTGGCACCGAATATGAAGTTCAAGATGAAAATGGAAAAAGAGTGCAAGGGGCTCGGCATTCTGTAACTTCGGTAGCGGTAGTAATAATAACAGATAGTGTAATTTCACAAATAGTTGAAATAAATAAAAATATTGGTTTGAAAAAATTCAAGGCGCTGCTAAAAATGGAAGGTTGGAAAAATACTTTGTAGGTTGTATACAGCAAATTAAACTATAGTCGATAATATGAAATAAATGGAATGAAAGATATAAAAACCAATAAAATCCCTACTCTTATCAGGTAAAACCCCGTTGTATGACAGCAATTAGATCAATATCTTAGTCATATTATAATGAATTTGGAAGAAAATTCATCCCTTCGGTTTCCGTATACCGGTTTCCATTTCCTTCCGCTTTGAGTAACACCGTTTTTTTTCTTTGGATAACCCCATGGTGTTGTACATATATCTGTGCACACTGTATTTCAAATTAAGAAGGTGGAAACCTAAAAGCAATTGAAGGCATTTGCACCAGCTAGCGCACAAAATGGAACCCCCAACGCTGTATTACAGCGTAAGGGAGGGGTTCCTTTTTTTGGTATACAGACAAAGCTTTCGGTGGGGGCACCTGGCGACAAATATGAACGAGAAGCCGATGCTGTTGCAGATAAAGTAGTATCTAAAACCGAGCAACCCACCTCTTTTATAGGCAATGATCATTTCTTCCCTGCCTCCCATTCTCCCTTAGTGCAGCGCTCCCCCTTTGAAGAGGTGCAAACAAAGCCTTTAATTCCCGCAATCACACCGTTAGTACAAATGGCTCCTGTTGAAGAAGAGGTGGTTCAAGAAAAGTGTTCCGACTGTGAAACTGAGTCTCCCGATGTTCAGAAAAAAGCAATTGATGATGCTGCTAGCGCTGAAAACGCCGAGTCAACCATTCAGAAAAAGCCAGATCCTGTCGTTTCTATCCCAGAGATTCAAAAGAAGGAAGAAGAAATTCAGGAAAAGGAAGAGGAAGAAGAAACGCCTGAAATTCAGCAGAAAAAAGAACTCATTCAAAGAAAAGAAGTTGGAGTTCCTACCATTACCAACACTGTCGAAGCAAGAATCCAACGGGCTTCAAATGGAGGAGAATCAATGAATGAGGGTGTTCGAGGTTCTATGGAATCTGGATTCAACACCGATTTCTCTGGGGTTCGGGTTCACACGGATCAGGAGTCGGCCAGCATGAATAATCAACTGAGTTCTCGTGCCTTTACTTATGAAAATAATGTTTTCTTCGGAAAGGATCAATACCAACCCGAAACCAAAAGTGGAAAACACCTATTGGCTCATGAACTCACCCATGTAGTACAGCAAGGGCACGCCGTGCAACGAAAACCTGAAATCTCAACATCCGCTACCCCTCAAGTACAACGTTTAGGTTTGAGTGATGCTTTGGATCATTTTGCGGATGCCGCAAATGCGATTCCTGGATTTAGAATGTTTACCATCATTTTGGGTATAAATCCTATTAACATGAGCAGTGTTGATAGAGATGCCGCCAACATTATGCGCGCTATTGTAGAATTCTTACCTGGAGGCAATTTAATAACTCGAGTCCTTGACAAATATGATGTCTTCACGGAAGCTGCGACATTCATGAATGAGCAATTAGATACCTTGAGTATTACTGGTAGTTCCATTAAAGACGCTATTGATGAGTTTTTAGACTCCCTTAGCTGGGATGATATTTTTGATTTAGATGATGTTTGGCGAAGAGCAAAGAGCATTTTTACCACCCCTATTATCAATATCATCAATCTTGGTAAAAGTTCCGTTTCGGCTATTTATGAAATCGTGAAGAAAGCGATTCTAATGCCTTTGGCCACCTTAGCCGAAGGCACTCAAGGGTACGATCTACTAAAAGCTGTATTAGGTAAGGACCCTATCACCGGTGATCCCTATCCTCCTACCGCAGAAAATATGATTGGTGGTTTTATGAAGCTCATTGGTCAGGAAGAAATTTGGGAGAATATTAAAAAAGGAAACGCCATTGATAGAGCTTGGGCATGGTTTCAAGGGGCTCTTTCTGGGCTTATGGCCTTTGTCACAGGCATTCCAACAACCATTATTGACACCATTAAATCACTTACTTGGGATGATCTCATTATTTTGCCGAATGCCTATATAAAAGTGGGGAAAGCCTTCCTTAACATTGCTACAGAATTCATCAGTTGGGCCATGGGCACTGTTATTGAATTATTAGAAATTCTCTTTAGTGTGGTAGCACCGGGAGTGTTGCCTTATATTAAAAAGGCCCAAGGTGCCTTCCGCACCATTCTGGAAAACCCCGTTGGGTTTATTAGCAATTTGGTACAGGCTGCAAAGCAGGGTTTTCAGCAGTTTGCCACCAACATTGGAAAGCATCTAAAGAAAAGCCTTCTGGATTGGCTATTGGGGTCTCTGGCAGGTGCGGGTGTGTATATTCCACAGGCCTTAGACTTTAAAGAGATTATCAAATTTGTGGCTTCAGTTCTTGGGCTTACCTGGGAAAACCTGCGTCTCAAACTGGTTGAGCACATGGGAGAAACGGCAGTTAAAGCTCTAGAGACCGGGTTCGAATTAGTCAAAATTTTAGTTACCGAAGGCCCAGCCGCAGCTTGGGAAAAGATCATGGAGCACTTGGACAATTTGCAGTCTATGGTAATTCAGGAAATCAGCCAATTTGTTATCGTAAAGGTGGTACAAAAAGCCATTGTCAAACTAGTTTCTATGTTAAACCCTGCCGGAGCTGTGATTCAGGCCATTCTTGCTATTTATGACACCATCATGTTCCTCATTGAAAAAATCAAGAAAATAGCGAAAGTGGGCGCTGCTATTATTGATTCTATTTCGGCTATTGCAAATGGTGTATTGACTGCTGCTGCCAACAAGGTTGAAAAAACCTTGGCTGGCATGCTCACCTTGGCGATCAATTTCCTAGCAAAATTTGCAGGCCTAGATAAAATTTCAGAAGCAATCATTAAAATTATTAAAAAGATACGTGAACCCATAGATACCGCTATGGATAAAGTAGTAGCTTGGATTGTTAACAAAGGAAAGGCCTTCTTAAAAAATGTAGCACAAACCGGTACTCCCGAAGACCCCGAGGAACGTTTGAAACTAGGTATGGATAAGGCCGTAAGCGGTGTAAATATGCTAAGCGGATCTTCGGTAGGTATTGCCTTAATTAACCCTATTCTAACAGGAATAAAAGTGCGCTATGGATTTGAATATTTAAGAGCGATTGAAAAGGGAGGCTTCTGGTTTATTGAGGGAAAAGTAAATCCTTCAGACGGAAAACCAACCAAAAAAACCAAAGAAAAGAAAATTGTTAACGCATATCGATTTGACAGTTTTACACCAAGAAAAGGCAGTGAGGTACATGCATTTAGGACCTTGCGCGATTTAACGGAGTTTATATCAATGGTTCCTCCGGATGAAAATCAAGCCAATTTTAAGTATTATGAAATTGAGGGAGAAGTTGTTGAAGATGATGGAGGCCGTGATGGATTGCTCGTAAAAGTTATTAGCTTCAGGGAAGTAAACCCCTAAAGTATTAAGGCAATGAGCTACAACAAAACCCCCTTCCAATTACAGGGAAAAACCTGTTGCTTACCATTGAAAGTATCAATAAATTAGTGGATTAAATGTACCTACATGGCAGATAAACCCTCTCTTTGGTTAAGACTCATTGCATGGATCAATGGATACATCCGGTCTTTTAAGAATTTTTATAAGTCATCTTTCTTAAGTCTGGTAATTATTGTTATTATTTTATTATTGCTCACACAGATGGCGCAAGCATTGACCATGATGGTTGATTTAATGGAAGACAATCCTTTTTCATTGCTGCTTGCCTTCTTTTTTATCAATGCACTAGCCATTGGACTTTCCCACTATCCGATATATACCTATTACGCTGCAAACCTCAATAATTCAAGTAAATACACCAATTGGCACAGCGTATTTCCTATAAAATTTAGCCTATTTAAACGGTTCCCTGTATATATATTTACGACCAACAAGGATGCCAATTATACTCCAGATAACAAAGCAAATTACTTGAGATATTCCATTGGTATTCTAATTCATGCGGTCTGGATACATTTTATCATTACAAGTTTTTCGCCCAACCTTTATTTTGAAGATTTTCCCATTGGATTGGTAAAAGGAATTTCCTACTCGCTCATGGTTGTTCCGTTTGTCCTGTATATTATTTGCAAAGAAAAAATCACCAAGCTATCTAAACAAGAAGACACCCAACAACTGAATCGCTTTTACAAAGTATTAGGAGTCTGGTATTTTCTTATTGCCTTTTTGTGTTTCCTACTTATGATCATAACATTGCTACTGGGCACGTTTAGCCCTGCTAGTTTTGTTTTGTTATTGCTCACTAGTTATGCCTTTATGTTCAACTATGTGTTTTTCAGATTACTGAGAACCAAGCTCACTAAGATCAGGGCGACACTTAGCAGTCCATTGCACTTACCCATTTCTCTTTTCATCGGGTGTTTTACCTTTCTTGAAAAGTCGGAACACTATATTTTACTATTCTTTTTCAATTTTATTATTGCTACAGTGCTACTGGTTTACTCCACCCTAGGAAGTATTTATGGGTGGGAATTAGGTAATGGAATTCCCATTTTATTGGCATTCTTCTACTTCTATTATTTTATGATTGCCAATATTGGGAAGTACTTTTTTGTGACAAAAAAGATGAAGCTCTTTGGTAGTAGAAAATATAAAATCTTATTCATTTCATTGGCGACTATTGTGCTTCTACTTGTGATCAGTAATTTTGGAGGTGTTGAGGTAACTACCCATCAATTAGATCAAGTAGAAAACAAAGGAGAGGAAATTACCGAAGATGTTTTTCTCGAGAATCTACGCGGAAAGCAAGACAGCACCCTCTTTTTCATTGCTTCACATGGCGGTGGGTTAAAAGCCAATGTGTGGACTCTTAATGTGTTAAACACCCTACAGCGAAAAACGAAAGGGAAATTGTTTGATCGAACCGTGGCCTTATCTGGGGCTTCCGGGGGATCTTTAGGACTCGCCCTCTATACAGGCCTGTATAAAGAAGACGGAATCAACTTAGATAGAATTCAGGAGAAAATAGATTCCATCGCTGTTCAAAACTATACATCATTGGATCTATCCATGACTTTTGGTATAGATACGTACCGAAAGATATGGCCCTTAAGTCAAAAAATTGGTATTAGAGATCGTCCCTATTATGCGATGATCAAATATCAAAATTGTGTGGAAGATGAGAACAGCGAAACGCTCTCAGAAGTGCCCTTTAGAGCCTATTGGAAGCAGGGTTATGATCAAAGAGGCTATATGCCTTCTCTTATTATGAACACAGCTGGAACCAAAGGAAATCGAGGCATACTATGGTCCGTCAAACCAAAAAATTTCAATACCATTTTTCCCTATGCGGTTGATTTGGCAGATCTCGCCGAAAATAAAACCCTTCCTTTTTATCAAGCAGTTTCTACAACAAATCGGTTTCCCATATTTAGCCCAGCCGCAAAAATCAACGGATATGGACATTTTATTGATGCAGGAGCCATTGATAATAGTGGTCTTTTAGGGTGTCTCGATATGTTTGGTTATTTATCACAAGACACTACCCTATTCAAAGGAAAGAGAATTGTTTTTATTGAAATCATAAACGGTAAATCTCTCTATATAAACAACCTATTGGAAGCCTTTAAAGAACATAAAGGCATCTCTTATATTCCTATCAATGAAAATGAAACGGACAATATTGTTGCCGACCTAAAGACAGGATTGAATTTAGATAAAATCCCAAGATACCTCAGTGATTATGTTGATAATTTGGAAGCTACTGGACAGGACAGATTTCGACATTATGAAATTTATATGCCACACAAGGTACTCGTCCAAGATGTTGAAGGCGTATTAGGAGGTTATATTACGGATGAAACTTTAAAAAAGGAATTAGTAGATTTTCTTCAGAAGAAAAAAGACGAAATTCTATCTATTACAGACATGCGAACCTCTTTCTTTGATGAATGGCAATATTATGAACCTACCCTGTCTCGGCACCTAAGTAAAAGCAGTATTAACTATATAAAAACCATTTTAAATGATTCAACATTGGTTGACCAATTTGATGAAATAAATGGTTTGATTAATCCAAATTAATCATGAGAACTTTAAAACATCGTTCCAGAGGTACAGACGTATTCACTCTTGAAGAACTACTTGTTGATCTAGGGTACTCCGTTTTTGTTTCTGAATTCTTCGGAAAGGACACTGATGCGGCCGTTCGGGATTTTCAGAAAAAAAATAACTTAGTCATTGACGGCGTTGTTGGCCCTAAATCTTGGTCTAAACTTATTGAAGCACAACAAAACCAACTTACATTGTTCAATGAAAAGTTCTTGTCAGAACAAGATCTTATCGATTTTGCTGAAAAATATGACCTGGAACTAGCAGCTGTAAAAGCAGTAAACGAAGTAGAAAGCAGCGGTAAAGGGTTTTTATTAGACGGCAGACCACGTATTCTATTTGAAGGACATATCTTTTGGAAACAGCTTAAAAACCGAGGATTGGACCCAACAACGTTCCAATCTGAACGTACCGCAAATGTGCTTTATAAGACTTGGACCAAAAATCATTATGAAGGTGGAAAGCAAGAATATGACCGCCTAGAAAAAGCGGCTGGTATAAGTGATGACGATGCGGTACATGATGCTGCTTATGCCTCAGCATCCTATGGTGCGTTTCAAATCATGGGTTATCATTACAAAAGCCTTGGATATAATAGTATTGACAGCTATGTATCACATATGTATACCCATGAAAAAGCACACTTAGCGGCTTTTGGAGTGTTTTGTAAGAACAATAATCTAATACGGCATCTAAAATCAAAAGATTGGGCTGCATTTGCTCGAGGCTATAATGGGCCTGGATTTAAACAAAATAAGTACGATACCAAATTAAAAGCTGCCTACGAGCGTCATTTATAATTATGAGTACACTATTACCACATACTGCATTGGAAAAAATATTCTCATTTTTACGAGAGACCATCTCTTGGCGCATCCAACATCCAACGGATGACTTTTCAACTGAAGCCCCTGGATTTACCTCCAGAGACCTAGGAGATTCCTTGTTAAATGGGTACATTCAAGAACACCAACTATCGCATCAAGAATCTATTGTACTATTGCTGGCAATGGCCCCTCATTTAAGTCCGGAGTTTCTACTTAATGTGGTCTCAGATGAATTCCCTGGAGGGACGGATTTTCCCATTTTTGGTGGCGTTAAGGGTAAAAATCACCGTGGAATCATTCCAACTGGAGAAACCGTGCAGTTTATATTAGGCGGTACCAATCTACAACCTAGATTGGAAAGCTTGGCACTCTTTGAAGAAGATCAATTCTTTCATAAAAATAATGTGTTATTTCTAGATGATGTACAGTTAGGGGAACCTATTATGAGTGGAAAACTATTGATGCAAACAGATACCTTGCATTTACTAACAACGGGACAGGTTCCTGCTCCAAAACTAAGCACCCAATTTCCTGCCGAAAAACTGGAGACATCATTAACATGGGATGATTTGGTGCTCAATGAAAAAACCATGCTTCATATCCAAGAACTGGAAGTTTGGCTACAGTTTCATACTAAATTGATGGATGAATGGGGTATGAAGTCAAGAATGAAAGCCGGTTATCGAGTGTTATTCTACGGTCCTCCTGGCACAGGTAAGACACTCACTGCAAGCCTTTTAGGGAAATACACTAAAAAGCCTGTTTATAGAGTAGATCTTTCCACAGTAGTTTCAAAATACATAGGAGAAACAGAAAAACACCTCGCAAGTCTATTTGATAGAGCAGCCAACAAAGACTGGATTCTGTTTTTTGACGAAGCAGATGCTATTTTCGGAAAAAGAACAAATGTGAGAGATGCTCATGACAAATATGCAAATCAAGAAGTATCCTATTTATTACAGCGCATTGAAGGCCATCCCGGACTTGTTATACTGGCCTCTAACTTTAAGGATAATATAGACGAAGCCTTTACCCGAAGATTTCAGTCAATCTTTGCTTTTGAATTACCAGGACCTAAAGAACGTGAGCTTCTTTGGAGGAAAAATTTCCCTGAAAAATTACAAATATCCCCAGATATTGACCTCCAACTAGTGGCCAAAAAATACGACCTTACGGGATCTAACATTCTCAACATCATTCAATACTGTAGTTTAAAGGTCTTAAGTCTACATAGTGATACCTTAACGGCTGAAATTTTAATTGAAGGTATTAAAAGAGAATATCTCAAGGAGAACAGGTTGTTTTAATGTACAACCAGGATGGAATTCCAATGGTTTGGAATGTCTAGGGGTAGCTAATTAAACGGAACCGTATAAAACTTCTCGCTCTTTTTTGTGCCAATCTATTTACAGATTCCGAAGTTAACTGTAGTACTCTGGCATATCCGCCAGTGGTCTGAGCATCGCGCATAAGCACGACAATTTTCCCCGAAGGGGTGAGTTGTACCGTGCCAGGTTGCACAGGTGCGGTGAGAATTTCATTAGCCGAAAGGTCTTTGGATGCCTCTAAGGTATAGGCCATACGGTTGCTTTCGGAGGTTATAGTAAAGTGAGTTGTGGTCAATGTATCCCTAATCTCTGCGGAGAGTTTGGTGAATTCTGGCCCAGCAAAAACTTCAATTTCTTCAGCTTCAAAATAACTTCGAGCTACTTTCACACCCGAAAAGGAGCCCTCAGTACTATTTTCAATAGAAGGTGTGGTGGCCAGTGCATCCCCCTTAACCAATGGGGCTCCTTCGGTAATTCCTTGATAAGCACTAGCACTACCTAAAACATATTCAGTCATTATTCCTCCCGCAACTGCGATGTAGACTCTGGCACCATAGAGAACTTGATAAAATTTTAAAATTCCTCCTTCGGATACAATATATCTCGAATTCATAGGTATTTTGATTCCATCTATGCTGGGCGTAAAATGCGCTCCCGTGATGGCGATTTGAGTTGTTTGTAAAAACTGCAGCGTAGGGCCATTCAACGTAGCTTCCAAAAGTGGAGTATTTGGCTTGTTTCCTACCAACCTATTGGCTAATTCTGCTGAAAACTGATCCATAGCCCCGCTTACCGGCACACCTTGTTTTCTGTATCCTACCCTTCCCATATCCTGAATAGTACAGTATAGTCCCGGTGACAGTATCTTAATCATGGTGTACCTCCTTCTCTTCTATGTATATTCCATTGCGCACCAATTCCCGCGTGTTATCAAATTCCTTTAATGAAATTTGCCGAAACCGTACATAATCACCTGACCTTAACAATGATGGCGACTTCTTTGTGATATCGAAAAAATCCAAAGGTGTCTTTCCTATTATATTCCATCCTCCTGGCGAATTCTGAGTATAAACACCTGTCTGATTTCCACCAATACCTACAGCACCCTTTTCAATATAAGGCCTAGGAACGGCTCTTCTTGGAGTATGCAATTTAGGGTCGAGTCCGCCCAAATAAGGAAACCCGGGTAAGAATCCTGTGAAATACACTTTGTAAAGTGGTTTTGTATGAAGTGCTATTAGTTTTGATACGGACAATTTATGCTTAGAGGCGAGTTCATCGAGATCAAATCCAAAACCTATGTCATAACAAACAGGAATGGTCGTTATATGACTTTCGTTTTGAATGGAAACAGTATCCCAGTTTGTATAAAGAGTGTTCAACTTTAGTAGGAAATCTGAAGTAAACGTAGCCTTCGATACATATACGGCTACCGAATGATAGGTGGTTACCGTTTCAATAATTTCTTCGGTGAACTTATCAAGAACAGCACGTTCAAAGCAACGTACCGCATCATTAATTTTACTATCTATTAGGGCTTCCCAAGAGATCAAAATTCCATGCTCTCCAAACTTCTCAAAGGACGGTTTCTTCATTAGGAAAGGGACATTGAATGATCTCTCAGTTGTTTATGAATATATTTCAGAATATCCACCGAATTAGGATGATCCCCATGAATACAATAGGTGGAGGCCACAATTTCTGTATTATTTCCCGCAATGCTTACAACCTCTTTTTGCGTTGCCATCTTATGCAATTGTAGCCAAGCGTCTTCTGCGGCATGAATTATGGCTCCTTCCTGGTCTCGTGAAACCAATGACAGATCATCGTTATATCTTCTATCAATAAACGCTTCAAATATCAACGGCACTATATTTTGGGCTTTTCTCGCTAAAATGGAATGTGCTGGCACGTATAGGTTTGGTCTAATCTTAGTAGCAACGATGGCCTCCACAACTGCATCTGCCGTAGCTGCGTCTTTGGCGGCATAATTGTACAATGCTCCGTGTAACTTAATGTGGTGTATTTGAGCCTCTTCAATCTCAGAAACCGCATAAAAGGAGAGCAACTGATTGAATATTGTTTCGGTCAATTCACTCTTGGTAAGTGTAAGTACTTTTCTTCCGAAGTTATCTTTATCCGGAAAGGCAGGATGCGCCCCAATTTTAACTCCGTGTTTTTTAGCTAACCTTATGGCAGTTCGCATACTGGTTTCATCTCCATAATGTCCCCCGCAAGCGATATTACATGATGAAATGAGCGGCATGATTTGAGCATCGTTACCACTTCCTTCCCCTAAATCTGCATTTATATCAATTGGCGTCATTATAAAGCAATATTAAAAACCTTAATTAAACTTTTAGCACCCAGTATAATGGCTGTGCACAAAATTAGTATGCCCAATACATTCTGAAGTTTTGTGTTTTTATAATCTCCTAATACCGAATGACGATTGACAACCCAAAGCAAAAATCCAGCTATTACCGGAAGTAAAATACCATTGGCTACTTGTGCGAACTTTATAATCTCAATAGGTTTTACACCTGTGGAAGATAACACTACGCCGAGAATCAAAATAAACATCCAAACGGCTCTAAATTTGGCCGATTTAAGTCCTCCCTCCCATCCAAAACATCCTTTAGCCACATAAGCCGCTGCTAAAGGTGCCGTAATAGCGGAGGTTATTCCAGCAGCAAACAATCCAATGCTTAAAAAGTATTTAGAAAAACTACCATATAATGGTTCCAGGCCTTTGGCAAGGTCAGAGGCATTTGTGACTTCGGTAGAAGAAATTGCTGCGGCACATACAATAATGGCCATTGACACCAAGCCTCCTAAAATTATGGAAATCATCGTGTCTTTTCTAGCCGTACCTAAGTCTGAAACGTTATTCCATTTTTCTTTAACCAAGGAAGCGTGTAAAAATAAATTATACGGAACCACGGTAGTTCCAACCAATGCTATAATAGTGAGCCATCCATCTTCTGGGACTTTTGGAGTAAACATTCCTTTTAAAACCTCACCTATATCGGGTTTAGTGAGTATTGCAGTAATGATAAACGAAAGACTCATTAGCAGTACCAATGCGACTAAACTTCGCTCCATTACCTTGTAATTGCCAATATAGAGCACTGCAAAAGCTACAATTCCAATAGAAAGGCTTAGAAGGTTGATGCTAGCGGTACCAATAGTAATTGAGGTATTCTCAAAAATAGTCTGCAAACCCAAGACACCGCCACTAATATTACCCGCTTCATAGGCTGCATTTCCAACTAAGATCGCCGAGAGAATGAGCAGTATAGCAATCCATTTTGGGAAAGATCCTTTGATCTCATGTTTTACAGTTTCAGCAAGTCCTTTTCCATGGACAAGCCCCAATCTCGCTGCCATTTCTTGCAGTACCACTGTGGCAACAATGGATAAGACCATAGCCCACAATAGCGTAAAGCCATAGGTCACACCAGCGATGGTACAAACGGTTACAGTGCCCGGGCCAATAAAGGCCGCTGCGACAAGTGTGCCTGGTCCTATTTTTTTGAAAATGTTTTTCATTCTGAATTGAGTGTATTTAATGCATAAATGGCGAAACTTCCCAACCAATGACCTCCCTCATAATTATCTCCCACTAAGTTTGGCAAAGAATATTGCACATGACCATTGGCAACATTGGTTAAATGTTCATACTCTGGGTATTGTTGTGCCAATCCATAAAAGCACCAAGCTCTACTAAAATTGACTCCATCCAGATGCACTAGTTTTCCATCTGTTCTATCTGTTACTTCACCAGTAGCCAGATTGAATGTTTTATCCTTCAGTTGAGGTAGAAAGGTATCTATCCACACCACAAATTCTTTCTTGGGTAAAACACGGCGCATAATGTCCATTTCCTCCAGACAAGGAGATAAAAAGTCAAACCCACTGGGTTCCCATCCAATTGGACATTGAACATCGTTTTGATAGAAATCACGTGCTCGTTGTGCAATTGCTTCCTGAAGTTCGGTTTCACCTGTAGTGACCGCATAATCATAGGCAAAGGTTAACCCAAAGGCAGTATTGGTGTGCTCTCCTACTCGTATAGGGTACACCAATTTGGGTAGAAATTCCTTATAACGCTGCACCATCAGATCGGTAAGTGGTTGAAGGTTTTCTTCTAGCTCAGTTCCCAACGGGTCTTCCCAGTTGTGAAGGGCTTCGGCCAATTTTAACAGCCATGCCCAACCATAGGTTCGTTCGTAGGATTTATTAATGTTTTTTTCGAAATACGCCATTTCCTGCTGTACTTTTTCCGCAGTAATATTTGCAATGAGTATACTCCTCACATCATTTGCTTTATCCATTTCGGGGAATTGATCCAAGAGGGTAACCATAGACCAATATCCATGTACGGCACTATGCCAATCGAAACAGCCATAAAATATGGGATGTAGTTCTTTTGGAGCGCGTAAATCTGTTTCATCCCCTAAGGTTTGCCCTAGTTTATTGGGATATTGATTTTCCACACAGTGTAGTGGTAATTCTATCAATTTATTAGCCTCTTGAAGCGTAAATACCGGAGTATTGAAAACAATCAACTCTTCCTCGAATACTTCTTCAGGTATTTCTAAGGTATTTTGGGTATCTTGTTGTTGTTGACAGCTAGAAAGAGAAACCATCATCGAAAGCATCAAAGCGATAAAACTTAATTTCATTGACATATTGAGTTTTGTAATTATGTTACCAACTTATTTCGTTTAAAGGTATCAAATAATACAAATAAAAAAAGGGATACTCATTACGAGCATCCCTTTTCACTATTAAAATCACTTAAAAATTACTGCTTTACATCTTCTAATTTAACTTCTTCACCTTCTTTATCTACAAGCAGTACCTCATCAAATCCCATGGTCTTAAATTGGGTGTATTGCGTAGTTGCATCTCCCACAATTAAATATGCCATGATGGATTCATCCAAATATTTATTGGCCAACGCTTTGTGTTGTTCCAGCGTCATATTTCTAATAATCGCTTCTTCTCCTTCGATATAATTAGATGGAAGATCATAATTACTCATTTCTTGAAGCATTCCTAATAAAGAGAATTGCGTTTCAAAACGTCTCGCGTTCGATTTGATCAATGCATTTTGCGTAAAGTCCAAATCATCCTGACTGATACCATTTTTATAGGCAGCTATCTGATCACGGAAAATTTCAACAGATTCTCCCGTAGTATTTGTACGTACACTAGAGGAAGCCGTAAAGGTTCCTGGGATTTTACTTCCGCTAAAGCCAGTTCGAGCACCGTATGTATATCCTTTTTCTTCTCGAAGAATCAAGTTTACATTTCCTGAGAACGATCCACCTAACTTATAGTTCATAACTTCAGCTGGATAGAAATCCTCGTGTGTTCTAGAAATACCCACATAACCAATATTGATTACAGATTGTTTCGCATTTGGTATGTCAACAAAGTAAAGCGATGATCTATCTCGATTGTTTGCAATTGGGAACTCTGGAATTGTAACATCTTTTGCAGCCCAATTTCCTTCTAATCCTTTTAAGCTACTTAGGGCAGATTCTTGATTAATTTTACCCACCACATGGAATGTACTTACAGATGGAGAGAAGTTGTTTTCATAAAAAGCCTTTAGGTCATCAATAGTTAGTGCCGCAACAGACTCCTCGGTACCACTCGTTGGGTAGCTAAATATGTGGTCTTTTCCGTACAATAGTTTATTGTATACTCTATTGGCCACAGCATTAGGATTAGCGTCAGAACGTTTGATTTGGTTAATGGTTGCCGTTTTGATACGGTCAAATTCTTCCACATCCCATCTTGGTTGTAACAAAATTTCTTCAACCAATTCCATTGTTTTATCAAAGTTACGTACCAATGTATTTCCACGGATCACAATAGACTCACGTGTAGTAAACATATTGATGCTCGCACCTAACATTTCAATTTCTTCTTCTAATTCTTCTGGTGTCTTATTGGCAGTACCTTCCATCATAATATCTGTCATGAGGTTGGCTACTCCATTTTTGTTGATATCATCTAATAAGTGTCCACCTTCAATCACCAAACTGAAATTTACCGTAGGAACCTCATTTTGTTCAATACCATATACCTCAATACCATTGGCCAATTCTGACTTCCAGCTGGTAGGAATATTCAACTTCGGAGAAGGTCCTTGTACGGGCTCTGTAGCTCGGTCAATCAACGAAGGTGTTTTTGCAATTTCCTCTGTAGATTCTTCAATTACCTTTTCTACATTTTCAGTAATGGCTTCTTCAACCACAGGAGCTACATTAGAATTAGCTGCAATCATTTCAGTTTGTCCTTTAGGCACAAAACTGGTCATTACAAAGGGCTTATCCTTAACATATTTTTCATAGACACGCATCACGTCTTCTTTGGTCACCTTTTTAATATTGGCAATATCTTGCTCTATAAATCCTGGATCTCCAGCAAATACATTATACTGTGCCAATTGGAACGACTTACCAAGAACACTACTAATTCCATTATAGAATTGAGTTTCTAGACCCGCCTTAATTCTTTCAACGTCCCGGTCAGTTACACCTTCTTGTTCAAACAATTCAAAAGCTTCAAAAATTGCCTGTTCAACATCGTTTAAGTTCTTGCCGTTATTGGCCGTGATAATTACGTGAAACTCTCCTGCAATTTCTTGAGAGTTATTATACGCTGTTGTTCTAGATGTAAGGTCTTTGTCCTTCACCAACACTTTATACAAAGGTGCTTTCTTTCCACTTGAAAGAATTTCTGCTAAGAAATCAAGTGCATAGGCATCGTCTGTATATTGTTGTATCGTAGGCCAAACAATGTTTAATTGAGGAGCAGTTGCAAAATTGTCTTCGTGATATAAACGCTTGGTTTCTGCAATAGTAACAGGTTGTGGCTCTAATTTAGCCACTTCTTGTCTTCTTTTGATTTCACCGAAATACTTTTCAATTAATGCTTTCGCTTCTTCTGTTTCAAAATCACCTGCAATTACCAATGTGGCATTATTGGGACCATAAAATCTGTCATAGAACTCACGTACATCTTCTACCGTAGCACTTTGAAGATCTACCAGTTCACCAATAACTTGCCAGTTGTAGGGATGCCCTTCTGGATAAATGTTTTTATCCAACACCCAGTTGGTATGTCCATAAGGGTTGTTGTCTACTCGTTGTCTTTTTTCATTTTGAACAACCTCTTGTTGATTGTTAAAAGCTGCTTCAGTTACCGTGTTAATCAAATATCCCATTCGATCACTTTCCAACCAAAGAACCATTTCCATGGCATTTTTAGGAACTACTTCATAATAGATGGTTCCATCTTTCCAGGTTCCACCATTCAGTGTTCCACCGGCATCTTGAATTTTTTTGAAAAACTGATCCTGAGGCACATTTTCTGACTCTTGGAATAACATGTGCTCAAATAAGTGAGCAAACCCAGTTCTACCTGTTTTTTCACGGTTGGATCCTACACCATACTGAATGGCTACAGAGACAATTGGATCACTCTTGTCTTGATGTAAAACAATGTCTAGTCCATTTTCCAATTCGTATTTTTCAAATTCAATGGAAAGTCTAGCACTTTCTTCTTCTTTTTCACCAGCATTATCTGTACATGATGTCATCATGAAAGACCCAGCTAGCAAGGCAACTGTTGCAAATTTTAGGGATTTTTTAAAAATCATCGTGGTCGTTTTTTTTAGAGGTTTAAAGATACAATAGCGTGATTTACAGTACCCTTAAAAAAGTGTTAAATCCAGTTTATATGTCCTATGGCAAATCGTACTCGCATTATTCAGGAAATAGCTACTACATTGATAAAATGATCGCCCTCTATATACTAGGCACAAATAAGTATTTTTACGTATGTGTTTTACGGACGTAATTACTTATCTTTGAAAGTAATACGATTGCCGTAAAAAGCAATTAGCTCCCCACCATTACTAACCATTAAT
>Ga0316205_10000565_pt1 | contig 65674 bp, 55 predicted proteins | sample 3monthpyrite_MG_FD_204941 | JGI IMG/M metagenome (GOLD analysis project Ga0316205, IMG submission 204941) | Microbial mat bacterial communities from mineral coupon in-situ incubated in ocean water Damariscotta River, Maine, United States -... | ecosystem: Environmental > Aquatic > Marine >...
GTCCATCAATCCCTCTATCAGTACATAGTGTGTTTAAGTTTATACAGTAAGCCTGTGCAAACAGGCGGGGCTTTTTTATGTGTGGCGGAGAGCGAGGATTTGGTGAGAACCAGTTTCGAAAAAATCGTCTGGAACGATTTTTAATATGGTGATAGTTTTTTATCGCCATTACCCTGAAAGGGTGAGGGCATGGAAAGCCCGAATAAAAAAGGATAGCAATTTTTGACGCGATGCTTTTACGCGCCCCGAAGGGGTGGCCTACATGGATGTAGGCCATCAATCCCTCTATCAGTACATAGTGTGTTTAAGTTTATACAGTAAGCCTGTGCAAACAGGCGGGGCTTTTTTATGTGTGGCGGAGAGCGAGGATTTGGTGAGAACTAATTTCGAAAAATCGTCAGGAATGATTTTTAATATGGTGATAGTTTTTTATCTTCATTATCTTGAAGTGTTGAGGGCGGTTGGTTTGATTAGGGTTGGTGCAGGCAAATGATGCTGATAGAGGATTGATGATGCACATCCCTGTAGGCCACCTCTTCGGGGCGCGTAAAAGCATCGCGTCAAAAATTGCTATCCTGCAATTTTTTCGAAACTGGTTCTCATCAAATATTTCAGGCGCACCATACATAAAAAAAGCCCCCAACTGAAAAACAGTTGGGGGCTTTTTTTATGTATGGTGCGCCTGAAGGGATTCGAACCCCTGACCGCTCGGTTCGTAGCCGAGTACTCTATCCAGCTGAGCTACAGGCGCTGATCTTCGAGGGCGTGAATTATGGGGAAAAACAGGCGTCACGTCAATCCTATTTTCATAATTTTTTAAAATTAATATGAATTAGATTTTTGCTGTTTCTAACCTAAACGGCTTATTACAAAGCACCTGCTACTAGTGTAGAATGGCGCCACAAAAAATGAAAAACAAATTATGAATAAGGAGCTGGAGTTGAACCGTCTATCAGAAGTTAAGCTGGCAATTATAGGGCTTGGTTATGTAGGGCTGCCGTTGGCAGTGGAGTTTGGAAAGAAAGTACAGGTTCTGGGCTTCGACATAAATCAACATCGAGTTGCCGAACTCAAGGGAGGTACAGATAGTACGCTTGAGTGCAGTAGTGAAGAGCTATCCGAAGCCATTCATCTGAGTTATTCGGCTGAGGTTGCTGACTTAAAAAAATCAAATGTTTATATAGTTACCGTTCCGACTCCTATCGATAAAAATAAAAATCCTGATTTAACCCCTCTAATTAGTGCTAGCCGTATGCTTGGTAGTGTCATTGGTAAGGACGATGTGGTTATTTTTGAATCGACTGTTTACCCCGGCGCTACAGAAGAAGATTGTATTCCGGTTATTGAAGAGGTTTCTGGGCTTAAATTTAATACTGACTTTTTTGCTGGATATAGCCCGGAACGGATTAACCCGGGTGACAAAGAGCACCGGGTAACAACAATTAAAAAAGTCACATCTGGCTCTACGCCTGAGATTGCGACATTCGTCGATGAGCTTTACCAAACTATCATTACCGCCGGTACACATAAGGCCTCGTCAATTAAAGTGGCCGAGGCGGCCAAAGTCATTGAAAATACTCAACGCGATGTGAATATTGCACTCATTAATGAGTTGTCACTCATCTTTAACCGTTTAGATATTGATACCGAAGAAGTGTTAATCGCCGCTGGCACCAAGTGGAATTTTTTACCTTTTCGCCCAGGTTTAGTTGGCGGGCACTGCATTGGTGTTGACCCTTATTATTTAACTCATAAAGCTCAGGAAATTGGGTATAACCCGGAGATGATTCTGGCGGGGCGTCGACTTAATGATCAAATGGGCAGCTATGTTGTTTCTGAAATTATTAAATTAATGTTGCGAAAGCGCATTCACATTAATAATGCAAATATTTTAATGATGGGCTTAACGTTTAAAGAAAACTGCCCTGACTTACGTAATACACGTGTCACAGATATGATTGAAGAGTTTCAGGACTATGGCGCTAACATTGATGTTTATGACCCCTGGGTTGATAAAGATGAAACCGTTAAAGAATATGGAATTCGTCCGATTGATTCGCTACAGGAAAATAAATATGATGCAATTGTGTTAGCGGTATCGCACAGTGAGTTTGTTGAAATGGGAGCTGCTGCCATTCACCGATTAGGTAAAGAAAGTCATGTTTTATACGATATAAAATATATTCTTAAAACAGATGAAGTAGATGGACGTTTATAGGGCATTATTTTGACAAAATACGAAGAAATATTAACGAAACTTAAAACCTCTAGCGAAACCTGGTTGGTTACGGGCGTTGCAGGTTTTATAGGTTCAAATTTATTAGAGACATTACTTAGCCATAATCAAAAAGTGATTGGGCTGGATAATTTTGAAACCGGTCATCAGCACAACCTCGATAAAGTTGAAGCTTTAGTCGGCGATCAAGCCTGGTCTAATTTTACTTTAATTGAAGGTGATATTAGAAATCTTGATGATTGTAAAGCGGCTTGTCGTGGTGCGCAATATGTGTTGCATCAGGCCGCTCTGGGTTCCGTACCTCGTTCAGTTGAAGATCCTATTACAACTAATTCAACTAACATTAATGGCTTTTTAAATATGTTAGTTGCGGCTCGTGATGAAGGTGTTAAGCAATTTGTTTATGCCGCATCAAGTTCAACTTATGGTGATCATCCTGATTTGCCAAAAGAAGAAGATAAAATAGGTAATCCACTTTCTCCTTATGCGGTTACAAAGCTCGTCGATGAGCTTTATGCGAAAGTTTTTGCGCGCACTTATAATTTTAAAACAATCGGTCTTCGTTATTTTAATATCTTTGGATATCGGCAGGACCCGGATGGTGCCTATGCTGCTGTAATTCCTAAATGGGTTTCAGATATGCTGCATAACGAACCGGTTTATATTAATGGTGACGGAGAAACCAGTCGAGATTTTTGTTTTATTGATAATACAGTTCAGGCAAATATTTTATCGGCGCTAACAGAAAATCCTGAAGCAACAGACCAGGTTTATAACGTTGCATTAAATGATCAAACAACATTAACAGAGCTATTTAATTCTATTCGATCTGCACTCATTGCTCGTATTCCTGATTTAGTTATACCTGATCCAGTGTATAGAGATTTTCGTGCGGGTGATGTGAGGCATTCGCGTGCAGACATTAGTAAAGCCAAAACATTATTAGGGTATGATCCGCAGTATAAAATTGATCAAGGGCTTAACTTATCAATGGATTGGTATATTGATGATCTTTTGCAAAAGAAAGACTAAGTTGTTTTTATTTTTAGATATGGAATAAGGATTTTTAGAAGTTATGTTACGTATCTTTGGGCACTATATTCCAACCTCACTAGTCGTGTTGGTGTTAGTTGAGATTCTGGTTTTATATGCATCTGTATTTGTAGGCGTAGAGATCAGATTTTTTAATGTCGCTGATAAAGAATTGTCTGTGGCGTTAATTGGAGAGTTAAATTTTAAAGCATTTGTTTTTACGATGCTTATGATGTTTTCAATGACCGCCATGGGTTTACATACCAGGAATGTGGCAATTGATTCATCAGCTATGATGATTCGCATTGCCATGAGTTTCGCGATTGGCTTCTTTGTTATTTCATTTTCTTTTTATCTGTATCCGCAGTTCTTTCTGGGTCGGGGTATAATAGGTATTACATTTGTAGTTTCATTTCTGGCGATACTGTCAGCTCGCCTTGTTCATCAGCGTATAGATAAACATAGTATTTTTAAGCGCCGAATTTTAGTTTTAGGTGCAGGGAAGAAAGCTTTACAAATTGAAAATCTGTTAGCGACAGCGAAAAAACAAGGTTTTGAAGTTGTACGTTTTATTGATGTGGATTTGAATGAACCTAAGATTTCCTTAAACAGGTTGGTTGGAATAAAAACGACACTGCATGATCTATGTGCTGATTTAGATATAGATGAAATTATTTTGGCGATGGATGACAGAAGAAAAAAATTCCCTACTTCTGGTTTAATTGAATGCAAAATGCAAGGTATTGTTATTAATGACTTTACTGATTTTTTAGAGAGAATTAATGGGCATATAGATATAGAGGCGCTACAGCCAAGTTCTATCATTTTTTCAAATGGTTTTACAAACGCAGTACGGGTCAGCTCGGCTAAACGATTATTCGATATTGTAATAAGTTTGATTATTTTAATCGTTTCTAGCCCAGCTATTTTACTAACAGCAGTTATCATTTGGCTTAGTAGTTTTGGTAAAGATTCAGTTTTATATAGACAAGTAAGAGTAGGCTTAAATAATAAACCATTTAACGTACTAAAATTTAGAAGCATGTCAGTTGATGCAGAAAAAAATGGAGCTCAATTTGCGAAAAAAAATGACGCTAGAGTGACGAAAGTTGGTTCTTTTATACGTAAAACTCGTATAGATGAGTTGCCTCAATTATTCAATGTTTTAAAAGGTGATATGAGTTTTATTGGGCCGAGGCCAGAACGACCACAGTTTATTTTAGGTTTTGAGCAGAATATTCCTCATTATTCTTTACGCCATAGTGTAAAGCCGGGTATTACTGGATGGGCTCAAATTTGTTATCCCTATGGTGATACCGATGAAGATACCAAAAACAAACTGCAATATGATTTGTATTATATAAAAAATTATAGTTTGTTTCTGGATTTAACTATTGCGCTGCAAACTGTTCAGGTTGTTTTATTTGGCCAGGGTGCACGCTAATATATTTTTTAGTTTTTACCGATCGTAGCAGAGAGATATGCCAGAAAATCGGCAGCAACCTTGTTTTGACCTACTTTATTAAGGTGTCCTCCATCATCGGTATATTCTTTAATCAGACTAAAATAAGTGCTGTCATCATCTTGATATTTATATGTTTCACGACTTCCATCAGGGTAGGTGGATTCGCTAGTAGCCAGGTCAAAAATTAGAGAGTCGGAATATTTTTCCCTTAGCATATTGTTAAATTTGTTGCGTTTAATATTGGCAAGTTTGGACTTATTGGGTTTTCCTAGCATTTCTCGTAGCCATATGCTGGGGCCGCTTTCTAAATAACGTAGAGGTACAGTGACATGTATAAATGTAATGTCTGGATTGTCTTGTATTAGTCCGCCCATGATTTTAGTGTAATTGGAAAATAGTGCTTCGATATCAGTGTTTTCATTAAAATCTATATAACAAAATTTCAATAAAGCGGCATCGATTTTTCCTTTTAGCTCATTTGTTATTATGTTGCGATAATCTATGCACTTAGACAGTGGCTTACTGTTTTCGCCTACATCTGAATGCAGAAGAAAAGTACCGGGCAGAGCGACGTCTGGTTTTTTATCGAGTATGACCAGAGTATTGTTGTTAGTGGACTGTATTAGATCTTGAAGGCCATTAATAATATTCTGACCTACAGACATGTGGCCAAAATAAATTCGTTTTGATTCAAGCGAAGATAGGTGCTGGTCTATTTTTTTATTAGTCATATTGGTAGAAGTGTTTTTATTTTCCTGGCATGCCGCTAGCATAAAAATTGATAGTGATATTATATAGAATAATGTTGGTGCTTTCATGGCTTAATCCTGTGAGAAAATCTCTTGTCATGAATGGTAAATAGGTTAAAATTAACTGTCGAAATTAGATGTTAATTTAACTATTTGGCCACTGTTTTTAAGTCATTATATTAATTGTTTTTAGATGCCCCATTTGGGTGATTTAGCTAACTTCATTGATTAGTCATTAATGAAATTATTATATTTAATCAAATGAGTAAACAGTTAAATAAATTTTTCAGAATCTGTAACGTTATACTATTTCTGTTGAGAAGCCAACAGGATATTAGTACAATTCAGATTATACACTCAACCCACACATGGATGAAATCTAAGAATTATTTCTACTCCATCACTTCTGGATTTCGTTGATTCAATAAAAGAATGTTATTGCAAATGACCATATTATTCTGGATAAGTTTCGCGGGCATTTTTTATGCCTATTTTGGATACCCACTGCTTCTTCTGTTTTTAGGGAAAATCAAAAAAGTCTTGTTTTTTAAGCCTCAGTTGATGTTGGAAGAAGCGCAGGCACCATCGGTTACTCTAATTATTCCTGCTTATAATGAAGAAAGTATAATCGGTGAAAAATTAGAAAATACATTGTCTCTTTATTACCCCGGTGAGCTACATATCTTAGTTGTATCTGATGGTTCTTCTGATACAACTGTTTCAATTGTTAACAAGTATTTATCTGATTCAAGGGTAGAGCTATTTGAGTTAACTGAGAGAAAAGGCAAAGCTCAGGCACTGAACAAAGCGTTACAGCAGGTTAAAACAGAGATAATTATATTCAGTGATGCATCTATTATTCTGGAGCAGCAAGCTCTTTGGCATATTGTTCAGCCATTTGCTAATTCAAAAATTGGTTGTGTCTCAGGTGAAGACCATATCGAGGGCGGCGGTGGAGAAGGGCTCTACGGCAAATATGAGTTATTTTTGAGAGATAAAGAATCACAGCTGGATTCGATTGTTGGGGCTAGTGGTTCATTTTATGCACAAAGAACCGCATTGGTTACTCCTTTTCAGGAAGGTCTGGCTCCTGATTTTGTTTCTGTTATGAACACGGTTGAAAGAGGTTACAGAGCAATTTCTCATCCTGATGCCATTGGTTCTATGGTGGCTGTAAAATCTCATAAAGATGAATTTAATCGAAAAGTGAGAACCTTTATCAGGGGAATGACGGCGATGTTCAAAATGAAACACATGTTGAATCCTGTCAGCTTTCCAATGTTCTCGTTTTTTTTATGGTCACATAAAATGATGCGTTGGTTTGTACCATTTTTTCTTATATCCCTGATGGTTAGTAATTTTTTTATACTGGATAATAATTTCTATCGCGTTATTTTAATAGCGCAGCTACTTTTTTATGGCATGGCCTTATTAGGTTTTCTGGGTGTTAAGATTTTTATGGATTCAATATTAGGTAAAATAGCGATATATTTTACCAGTGTTAATGTGGCAATTTTACTCGCATGGGTACGCTATTTAATGGGCGTTCGTCAGGAGATATGGTCTCCTTCAAAGAGGCATTGAAATGAGTAAGGAAACACCTGTATTTTTTGATAATGCCGGGCAGAATATGTTTGGTATATTTCATCAGCCTGATAGCGCTGATTTTAGTAAAGCCATAGTTATTTGTCATTCATTTGCCGAAGAAAAACTCTGGGCTCACCGAGTGCTGGTGAATTACGCACGTCAACTTACTGATATGGGATATATGGTTTTACGATTTGATTATCGTGGCTACGGTGATAGTGATGGTGAATTTTCTAATTGCACTCTCACCACTTACAAAGAAGATATTATAGAAGCGGTGAATTATGTCCGTAAAAGTTATCCTCAGATAAACTCAATCGGTCTGCTTGGACATAGGTTGGGTGCTTCAATTGCTTTAGAATGTTATGACGATACTGGTGTGAAAGGACCGTTGATTTTATGGGACCCGATACTGGATGGTGATAAATATATGCAAGACTTTTTACGCTCTAACCTAACAACTCAACTAGCCGTTTATGGTGAGATCCGAGAAACACGTGAAAAGCTTGTTCAAAGAATGCAGTCAGGCGATCTTATCAATATTGAAGGTTATGATCTTTCTTATGCGCAATTTGAATCTGTTAGCCAGCTTAAGCTTAATAAAAAATTGAGTAATAGTGATTTTACAAGCCTGGTTGTTCAGGTAGGAAGAACCGAAAAAACCAAGAAATCGTTTGAAGAATTTTCAAACATAATTGGAAGTGATATTTGTTGCGTCGTTGAAGATCCTTTTTGGAAGGAAATTAAACGCTTTTACAATAAAGCACCAAATATTTATAAGGCTACATCTGATTGGTTGGGGGAGCGATAATGAGTTTAATTACCCCCGTCAGTTTCATTAATGAAGACGGCTTCCAGCTCTTTGGTATGCTTGAAAAGCCTCCTGCAGACATTGATTGTTCAAAAGCCATTATATTATTGTCTCCAGGTATCAAGATGCGAGTAGCCCCGCATCGTTTGTATAATAAAATGAGCAATTATTATGCAAGCTTAGGATTTAGCGTGTTACGGTTTGACTTTTATGGGTTAGGTGATGCAGGAGGCGATGTAGAGGAGGAGTTTCTTGCGGATTTGTATGGCAGTATTCAGGTAGGGCGTTATGTGAGTGACACGCTGATTGCTATTGACTGGTTATCAAAAAAATGTGGTACCTCTGATATTATTATTGCGGGACTTTGTGGGGGCGCTATTACCGGTTTGTTAGCGGCACAATCTGATGACAGGGTGAAGGGTTTGATTGCTCTTGGTATTCCCGTGGTGCTGGATAGCTCAAGTACGGATGCAGCAAAGTATATTACCAGTGGACAAATGGACAGGCTGCATAAAGGTTATATTCGACGGTTGTTATCCGTTAAGTCATGGTTGCGCTTGTTAACATTTCAAAGTGATTACCGAATTATTTTTAATATATTTAAAAATAAATTTAATAAAGTTTTTTCAAAAACAAGTGTTGATCAGAGTGAGGTTTCAGCTAGTTCTGCTGCTCCAGATAATTCAAACCCGTTGTTTGCTCCTGCATTTTTTAACATGCTGGAAAAAGGAAATAGAATATTACTTGTATTTAGCGGAACAGACAGGCTGAAATGGGAGTTTGATGAGAAGTTTAAAAAAAGATTTTCACATCAACTTGAAAAATATACCAACTTAGTAGATGAGGTAGAAATTAAAGAAGCAAATCATATAATTTCTATGCCTGAGTGGCAGCAGGAAATGTTTTCAACTTCAGAGTTCTGGTTAAATTCAAATTTCATTAAACATGAATAATAACGTGATATATCGTACAAAAGATACGATCACTAAAAGTCAATAAACGGGTGTTGTAGCATACGATTATGCCGATTACATTTTTAATATTTATATTTTTAGTTTGGGCTGAATATTTTGGTCTGGGAGCATTTATACCGCTATATAAAAAATTACCTATCCCCTTATTGCTTGCATTCGGGCTATTTGTATATGTTATTTCTAAAAACAAATTTAAACCTGTCATGGAATATAAAATAGCCAAATATTATATGTTATTTATGTTTATGACTTTTTCAGCCATGCTGTATGGGGTAATACAAAGTTATGCAATAGACCCTTTTAAGATGCAATTGGGTTATTTTATGTTGTTGGTTATTGCTTTTTATATAATAGAAAACAAGAAAAATATAATGGTTTATGCGTGGATGTACACTATTACGCATGTCTCTCTTGTATTTCTTAATCTTAATAAAATGGGGGGACAAAGAGAAGGTGCTTTTAAGGGTAGCTATTTTATAGGTGATGGAAATGATTTTGCATGGTCATTAAATACTGCACTACCTATCGCATTTTTTCTTTTATTTAGCAGTAATAAAATGATTGTCAGGTATGGTGTTATTTTTATAATAGGCATTATATTATTGGGTATTATCGGTACACAATCTAGAGGGGCTGCTTTAGCATTAACAGCTGGATTTATATATTATTTTTTGTTTGTTACCAAGCGCAAAATGTCCGCTCTTGTTGTTGTTCTGTTGGTTGCTTCGGTTGTGACTGTTCTTGCACCAGCCAATTATTTTACCCGAATGGAAACGATTAGTTCATATGAGGAAGATACATCGGCCATGGGAAGAATTAAGGCCTGGCGAACAGCAACCGAAATGGCGGTTGATAATCCGGTTTTAGGTGTTGGTGCAGGTAGTTTTAATTCGGCATACGGTCGATCATATCGCAAACCGAATGATCCTGTGCGCTGGATATCGACCCATAGTGTTTATTTTAAAGTGTTGGCGGAATATGGTTTTTTAGGCATGTTTTTTTACTTGATGATTATAATCAGTTGCTTTAAAACAAATAACAGAACAAGAGATATAATTGAACGCAATCCGGATAAGTACGAAATAAGTGCGTTATGGCCTAAATGCCTTAACTGGAGTCTAACCAGTTGGTCTGTATGTGCAATGTTTTTAACCGGTCTGGATTATCCACATCTTTTCTTACTTGCGGGGCTAACAATGAGTATTAACAGGATTGTTACTAATTCAAATAATGACCCAAGTGCAGTAACAGAAAAAAGTAAGAAACTTACGCCCTGGGAGCAAGATCATGGAGGTTTTTCTGCGGATGTCTTTAAATAATATGGAACATAGTAATGGGTAATAAAATTAAAATACTTCAGGTTATTCATGGCATGCATTATGGCGGTGCAGAAAATGTGGTTTTCAATATCATAAAAAAAATAAATACAGATAAGTTTGATGTTTCAATATGTTGTGTGAATTTTATAGGTGATATAGGTGAAGTTCTTAATGAAGAGGGCTTTAAAATTCATGTGCTTGAATCGGGCATTGGTGTAGTCAATACGCTTAATGCTGTAAAGGATATTATATTCACCAATAATATAGATGTTGTACATACTCATGGTATACCTGCATTTTTGGCAGTCGCGCCTCTTTGTGTATTTCAAAAAAATATAAAATGGATGCATACGTATCACTTTGGAAATTATCCACATATTGCTAAGAAGTATTTATATGCTCAAAAAATATTATCGAGGTTTGCTAAACAGTTAGTTGCCGTTTCTGAAAGTCAAAAGCGGGCTGTGTTGAAATATTTAAGTGTGAAAGAGAATAAGTTAACGGTTGTTTTTAATGGTGTTTCAAATAATCCGTGTTTGGGTAATCAGGAAGAAAGAGATTCATATCGGAGTGAGTTTGGCTATACCAATGATGATTTCGTAGTAGCCAGCATAGTTGTTTTAGGAAAGCAGAAAGGTATAACTTATCTGATTCAATCTGTAGATGCTATTGTTAAAAAGAATAGTAATGTAAAAATACTTATAGTGGGTGGCGGGCCGTTAGAGGAAGAGCTAAAAGATCAGGCTAGTAAATTAGCGTTTTCTGAGTCAATAAAATTTACCGGCTGGAGGAAAGATATCAGCGAAATAATGAATGCTATTGATCTATTTGTATTGCCTTCATTATGGGAGGGTTTACCGATGGTCTTACTTGAGGCGATGTCTTCTCGTTTGCCGGTCGTGGTTACAGATATTGCGGATAATGCGAATGTTGTTAACAATGGAGAAGCTGGAATACTGGTTCCGCCCAAGGATCCTGATGCATTGGCAGATAGTATTTTAAAGGTTGCTAATGATGAGTCATATGCAAAGCAACTTGCTGATAACGCTTATCACCGGTATAACTCTCAATATGCAGTAGAAAAAATGATTTCTAATTATGAAAATATTTATTTAGACTTGATGGCAGCAAAACAGTAAGCTCAAAATGATTAAATCTTATAATGATTATTTAATGTATCTTGAAGCTGACAGGGTTTCGCTTCAAAAAAAGAAAACATTACGGTCTTTGTTTTTTGATGATATCTGGAAGTTTCAGCGGCTACTAAGAAAATATGAATATATAATTAATTGTAATTTAAATATTGTTTCTAGAATAATTACTAGAGTACGACTGCGCAAATTAGAGTCAAAACTTGGTTTTACAATTCCTCCAAATGTATTTGGCCCGGGTTTGGCGATAGCCCACCCGGGGACTATCGTTGTAAACCCTGATGTAAGAGTAGGCGCAAATTGCAGGCTGCACGTTTGTGTAAATATTGGCACACAGGCAGGTACCCGTTCGGATGTTCCAGAAATAGGAGATAATTGTTATATTGGTCCGGGTGTGAAAATGTTTGGCGATATAACCTTGGGGGATAATATTGTTATAGGTGCTAATGCTGTTGTTAATAAAAGCTTTGAAAGTGATATTAGCATTGGTGGCATCCCTGCAAAAATGATATCAACAAAAAATAGTGATAATTTATTAGTTAAAGGCTTTAGGATTTAAAAGGTAGTAAATATGTGTGACATTAAACCCGGTAGTATTTTTATGCGTACAAATAATATTATATTCGTAATGTTTTTGTGCTTAATGATGGCGAATTCAAGTATTAATGCAGATCAGCATGAATTTGTTGAAGTAGAAGAAAATGCTGAAGAAGAGGCCATAATTCAGGCTGATATTGTACTTATTGGGGCTTCTTATTTACATCACTGGGAGCTTGAAAAGCTGTCATGCGCATCGGTATATAATGTTGGCATTGATGGAAATCAATCAACAGATATGAAAAATCGTTTTAATCAGGATGCTGTCGCGCTTAAGCCTAAAGGCGTTGTTATCTGGGGGTTTATAAATGACTTACATTCTCAGCCTAAAGAAGATATTGCCCAGACGGTTAGTCAGATAAAGAACAATTTTAAACTTATGGTAGAGCAGGCCAGGCGCAATGACGTTGTACCGGTATTGGTTACGGAAGTGACCATTGCAGAATCTAAAAGTCTCAAGTGGCAGTTTATGTCGTGGCTTGGAGAGCTTAGAGGTAAGCAGAGTTATCAGAAATTCATTAATTCTAATGTGATGTCTATTAATAAATGGCTGCGTGAATATGCGAGTGATAATAACCTTACTATCCTGGATTTTGAGCAGCTTTTAATTAATGATGAGGGCAGTAGGCTGGATATTTATGCGCAGGCTGATGGCAGTCATTTAACAAAAAGCGCATACAGGCTAATTAATCGTTTTGCCAGGCGTATTTTATTAAAGGAATTAATTGATGGTCATAATTTTTGCTTATGATGATTATCAGCTTAGTTAATAATCATGAGACTTATCTCACAGTGTTAATGGGTGGCCTGATATAATCTAGACTGTATCAACATCACTATAGAATCTCATCATGAAATATATTATCAATATTCTGTTTATAACATCAATTTTATTTACCGCGAACACGATTTTTGCTGCAGAGCGACTGCCTTTTACCAGCTCTTTTGAGGCCGGTGATTTTTCTGAATGGAATGGGGGGCCGGACTCCACTATGGTAGTCACCAACCAGGATGCATCTTCAGGTACTAATTCTGCGCGGGCCCAAATGAGTAATGGTCAGCCATCTGATAATTATAAAGATTATTACTTTGGTGATCATCTTGTTACTAATGGTGGTGTCCCTGCCGATGATGAGTTGTGGTTGCAGCTAGATTCTAAATTTAATTCTGATTTTACCTTTGGACGAAACGAAGGTATCCATAAAATAGCTATTCTGAATTTTGAAAATGAGCAAGGCCGCCGACGTTATCAGCTCGTCATAAATCTGCTTCTACCAGCTGAAACATATTTTATTGAGAATCTTGCATGGAATGCAGATCGCAGTTTTGATAAAACAGTCGATGCCTATAGCCAGAATGTTGATCTTGCTAATCCTGTTGTTTTATCGCGGGGCCAGTGGGATAACTTGAGGATGTTTATAAAACTAAATACCTCGGGGCAACGTAATGGCATAATAAAGTTTTGGGTCAATGATCAATTAATCATTGATATATCGGATGCTTATATGCGTGAAGCAACTTCTTACAACCCTAATAAACTCATACTTTCAAATTATGTAACCGCTACCGATTTAACCGGGTTTCAGTATTGGGATAATTTTTATCTTGCTGAAGAGGCACCGACAGCAGTCATAAGGCCAAAACCACCGATTATCGATTCTGTTGATTAAGGTAAAATTTATTGTTTACGGTGCTCGTTTAATAGCGAATCATAGAGTTTTTCAATTTTATTCACTCGAATTGAAAATTCGAAATACTGTTTAAGTTTGTTTTTGCCGGCTTCTGTAAAATTTGCCGCATCTACAGGGTTATCTAGCAAATATGTCAGCCCAGATGCTACCTGTTCTGGGCTGCCAGCTTCAATTAGCACACCGGTTTCCTTGTCGCTTATTATATCGGCAGTTCCTCCCACGTCGGTTGCCAATACAGGCACATCCATGCATAAAGATTCTAGTACCACATTCGGGAAGCCTTCCGTATAGGATGTCAGGGCAAAAATATCTAAGTCACGGAAAACCGGCCTTACATCCTTAAGGTGTCCGGTGAAAAAAACAGATTCCCGAATACCGAGCTGATCAACCAGATTTTCTATGCGTTGCCTATCGGGGCCATCTCCTGTCAATATAAATGCAATATCATTTCGATGTTTAAGTAGTTCTTTCGCGGCGAGAATAAAAGTTTCCTGACCTTTTTCAGCGCTTATTCGGCCAATATTACCAATAATTTTTATATGCTCGGGGATATTAAATCTACTTCTGAGCGACCCGGGTTCAAAGTCTGATTTTATATAACTGTCTGAAACAATAGCATTATAAATTAGAATTAAATGCTCATCTGAAACACCGCATCGGGATATTTCATTGCGTATTTTTGGCGATACAGCGATGACTCTATCAAAGAAGCGGAATGATTGTTTACCAGCCCAAGTATATAATTTACTCTTGAGTGTGTTGGTAATCCAGCCGTGAGCAGTTGTAATAACAGGGATATTGACTTTTTTGGAAATGATTGCCGTTAAGATATCTGATTTATAATCATGCGAATGCAATATATGAATATTATTGTCATTAACAATATCAATTGTGGTTTTAATAATGGACAGGCTAAATTGAGATTTGGCTACTAGTGGAATCATGTTTACACCGCGGTTTTCCAGTGCTTCACGGTATTGATTGGTTTCATCAGGGGTTTGTAAAAATAGCCCCACTGATAAATTGAATCTGGATTGGTCTATTCTGCAAGCGGTTTCAAGTATTGTTTTGCCTGGCCCGCAGATTTTATTGGTGTCTCTGAGATGAAGAACGTTGATCATATGCTTAACATGTAGTTTTGAGTAAATGTAGTGGGTTGACTTAGATTCCTGAAAGAATAAAAGATCGAAGAAAATATTTGTGTCAGATTATATCTTAAGTAGTATCTTGAGTGTTAGAATAAGCTGTTTTTAGAATTCGAGTTTAGATTTTTGATCTAAATAATATTTATGTGGTGCTTTTTATATAACACTTTCTATTCGGCATCATATTCATCAAAGGTGCAAATATCTTAATGGACAGGGCAGTTTGGATTACATGGGAAAATCAGCGTAGAAATAAGACGCTTAGTAAAGAACTGGCGGTAGAGTTGCACCAGCTTGAAGCCAATACACACAGATTGCTCAGATACCCTCTGTTAATTGTAAGAACATTTTATACCCTTCTTAAAACCCGCCCCAAAATTATATTTTCGCAGAATCCGTCTATCTTTCTCGCCATGTTGGTTGTGCTATATGGGCAGGTTTTTCGTAAAACTACTGTAGTCGATTGTCATAATGCGGGCATCTTTCCATTTGATGGTAAGTATTGGTGGGCTACCCGTATGAGCTATTATATTTTTCGTAATAGTAGTCTTATTATTGTTACTAATGATGCACTCAAATTGTATGTAGAAGAGCAGGGGGGGCAAGCATTTATACTGCCCGATCCGTTTCCCGAGTTAAAAGGAAATAGCTCATTGCCGTTGGCTGGTGATTTGAACTTCTTATTGATCTGCTCCTGGGCAGAGGATGAACCGTATGAAGAGGTGATTAACGCATTTTCATCACTGAATAAAAACTGGACTCTATACATTACAGGTAATAGCAAAGGTAGAGAAAAAAATATTTCAGGTGTTTTACCCGACAATGTATCCTTAACAGGTTATATATCTGATAAAGAGTTTGATGATTTACTGTGTTCCTGTGATTGCGTAATCGATCTTACTACGCGTGAAGATTGTCTTGTTTGTGGGGCTTATGAAGCCGTATCCGCTGGAAAACCACTGATTCTTTCTGATACTAGAACCTTGAAAGATTACTTTCAGGGTGCTGCTATTTATACAGAAAATACAGTTGAACATATTCGTTCAGCAGTTACAGGAGCTGCTGAGAATTTATCAGTAGCAGCTAAACAGGTTGTTGATTATAGAAATAAACAAAAAATACAATGGAATGAGATGCGAGATGATCTTATTAAAAAAATCAATGAATCTTCATTCTAAGTTTGGCAGTTTGAATTGTCCGTGAATATTACAATAGAGTTCTGTGAGGGGTTTCGAAGGTTTAATAACTTTACAACACGAGCCAGAGAATGGATATCAAATTTACTAAATACAGCAGTAGGATAGGAAATGATTAATATTAAAAATGTTATTACTGGTTTGTTCTCCCAGTGGGTTTTAGTCCTGTATAACATGATCGTTTCTTTTTTTCTTTCACCTTTTATTGTTAACACTCTAGGTAATTTATATTTTGGCTTATGGGTAACGCTCATACAGTTTACAAGCTATATGTATTTACTGGATTTTGGTTTAAGAAATACGGTGGTTCATCGCACTGCACAGGCTGTAGGTGGTAAACGAGCTACTACGCTATCACACATTATAAATGCAGCAATGAAGCTATCAACTATCATTGCACTCGTTACATTTTTTATTGCTGTTATTCTATCGTATTTAGTGCCTCCGCTATTAGGTCTTGATGCTGTTGCAGAAGCTGATGCGGGCAGGGTTATATTAATTAGTGGTTTAACGATATCTATTGCCATTTGGAATAATCCTAATGAAGGTGTTGTTCGTGGTTTTGGTTTGTTTTTTTTAGCTAATGTTTTTGGTTTTTTTACTCTTACTATTCGAACAATTCTGACTGTTGTTTTGTTAATGAATGGTTATAAAATTGTTGCATTAGCATTTGCTCAGTTGGTTGTTAGCATTATTCATGCTTTTTTTATTATGTGGGTCGCACGAACACACTTGAAGAAACGTGGATTTAAAAAGAGTCGATTTCGCTTATCAAGGCTTCGTTTTATAGCGTTGACCAAAAGTGTCTGGAATTATAGCTGGTCGATATTGGTTGATAATTTTTCACAAAAGTTAATTTTCACCAGTGATACAATTATTATAAGTATGATTTTGACTGTTCCATTGGTTACATTTTATGCGATTGCAAATCAATTGGTTGAGTATCTGCGACGAATGATTGATTCAAGCATGCAATTAGTTTTGCCTTTGGCAAGTGAAATTACCGGTTCACAAAATGATGGTGATCTGAAAACAGTTCTGGTTCAAAGCACACGATTTACGGCATGGTTTTCAATGCCGATACTCACAATGTATCTGGTAATGGGGGAGACTTTTGTTGGTTTGTGGATGGGGCCTGAATATGCACAACCTGTAAAGGAAATACTTGTTATTTTAGTAATCACTCAAATGTTTGCATTGCAGCACTATGGAATTACTATGATTTTAAGGAGCCTGGAAAAGCATACTATTATAGCGCCATTAAGAATAACGGAGGCTGTTGTTAATATAAGCTTAAGTATTATTTTGGCAAAACAGATTGGTTTAATAGGTGTTGCGCTGGGAACCGCAATATCTCATACACTGGTTACATCTATTATTCTTCCTTATATTGTTACCAAAGAATTAAAGATGAAGTACTTAGATTTTATTCTTCCCTCCTATTTTAAGACGGTTATTGCATGTGTTGTAATAGCGGGTGCGGGGTCATGGGTCAATACAAACTGGTTGCCTGATTCTATGCTCATGTTTTTTATTAATATTTCATATATTATATTTTTATATTTAATTATTTCTTACTTTTTTATATTGAATGGTATAGAAAGGTCAAGATTAAAAGCAAAACTTATAAGCCGGTTTCCCTCGGCATTATCAAAATAATCATAATCTAAGTGGTTTTTTCAGTGGTTTTCGATTGTGCTAAATTATCGCACAATGAAAGTCGAAATTTTTATTTTCACCTTGCAGATGGTTTTATTGCTCAGTGTTCATTTGAGAAAAGACCCGTTATTGGTGATGCATTGTAAGTGCTAATCAGCACTTTGATTGTCAATTTACCGATTTACTCACACTGTAATTCAACTTCCTTTATCAGTACTAAGCATTTTTATTTAGTGTGTGCTCAATAGCCGTGCGTATGTTTTAAGTGTATTGAGCGCTTATTAATGGTTGTAAAGCTTAGTGATAAATGGTTCACAATTTTAAGCTTCTCACTCAAACGGGTAATAGAATTAGAACTACAGCACAGTTATTGAGCTTGCTCGCAACCATAATTCACCCTCAAGCATTATCTCAAGAAATGATTATCCCAAGAAATGATTTCCCGCAGCAACTGGAACAATACATAAGGAACTTTAATTTAACCGAATCGAAAGCTTCGAGGTTTATATTTGTTATGAAATTTTTTACAGCTATCCGCAATGTTATTTTAATTACTATTTTATTAAGTTTAGCGGCATGTACGGGTTCTGCCGATAATGTTAATAAGCTTTTTGATACGGATGAAGTTAAATATACTAGCACTCCAGCCAATCAGCAAACATCGGTGCCGACAAATTTACAAAGAATATCGATCTCATTCGACCGTGATATTGATATTGATTCGATTAATGAACAGAATTTAACTATCTATCCTGCTATTACGGGCATTATAGATAAAACCGACTTAACCTCTCAAAATACAGTTTACTTATTGTTACAAGAAACATTAACGGCCAATACGAATTATGTGGCATCTATCAGTGGTGTTACTGATGCTGAGGGTAATGAGCTTGATACATATGCCTGGAGTTTTAGTACAGAAATAGATAGTCAGGATGCAAGCGCTCCAAGCATGCCGAGCAATTTGAGAACAGCAATAAGTGGCCCTACCAATTCTTCAGTACAGCTGCTCTGGAATCCATCAACGGATAATATTGGTGTAGCGGGTTACCGGGTCATGCGTGGAAATACAGTTATTTCTACCACGGTGAATACAACTTTTACCGATATTAATCTTGCGCCAGGAACGGCATATCAATATTCCATTGTTGCATTTGATGCGGCGAATAATACCGCGGCAAGTAACGCTTTATCTATAACAACACTTGCTGCAATAGATACATCAGATCCAACTGCTCCGAATAATTTGAGAGCGAGTACAGGCAGTATTACCAGCTCTTCGGTGCAATTGATATGGAATTCATCAACAGATAATCTCGGCATAGCGGGTTATCGAGTTATGCGTGGAAATACCGTTATTTCTACCACTATGAATACCACTTTTACTGATATGGCGCTTGCACCGGGCACGGCATATCAATATTCCATTGTTGCATTTGATGCGGCGAATAATACCGCGGCAAGTAACGCATTATCTATAACAACACTTGCTGCAATAGATACAACAGATCCAACTGCACCGAATAATTTGAGAGCGAGTACAGGTAGTATTAGCAGTTCTTCGGTGCAACTGATATGGGATTCATCAACAGATAATATTGGCGTAGCGGGTTATCGAGTTATGCGTGGAAATACCGTTATTACTACCACTATGAATACCGCTTTTACTGATATGGCGCTTGCGCCGGGTACGACATATCAATATTCCATTGTTGCATTTGATGCGGCGAATAACACCGCAGTAAGTAATTTGTTATCTGTAGAGACACTTGCAGCAGTTGATACTACAGATCCAACTGCACCGAATAACTTGAGAACGGGTACAGATAGCATTACCAGTTCTTCGGTGCAACTGATATGGGATCCATCAACAGATAATATTGCTGTAGCGGGTTACCGGGTTATGCGTGGAAATGCCGTTATTACTACCACTACGAATACAACTTTTACTGATATGAGCCTTGCACCGGGGACGGCATATCAATATTCCATTGTTGCATTTGATGCGGCAAATAATACGGCAGGCAGTAGTGCATTATCAATAACGACTCTTAATGTAACAACAGGCGTTGCAACCCTGAGTTGGACTCCACCTACAGCGAATACGGATGAGTCATCGCTGACAGATTTAAGTGGATATAAGATATATTACGGGTTATCTCCAGATGCATTAACTAATAGCATTACAGTTAACAATGCTGGCATAACATCCTATGTTGTAGAAAACTTAACTACAAATGTCGTATATTATTTCTCTATTACAGCAATTAATGGCTTGAATATAGAAAGCGACTTATCAAATGTTACAAGTAAGCTTATATTATGATTCATCAAAATCACCTGCAAAGTGGCGCTATGATGAAGCCCTGAAGGCTATAATCTAACATTTATGAAGTGTCGATTATGTCTAAGAATTATCTACTAATAGTAAATATAATATATGCTATTATCTAGCATGTTATATAAACATCATTTTTGGAGATGTTTTTTTATGAATACCTTATCTATGCAAGCCTGTTCGGTTCGTTTTTTCGGTCAAATTTGTTCTATCTTAATTCTATCAATTTTTACCACCGTAGCACTAGCAGAGCGCTCTATCGGCAATCTGCCCCATGAAGAAAGTTTTGATGCAGATAATTACTCAGATATTGTGTGGGTAAACACTGGCTTAGGTGCTACTCATACATGGGTTGAGAATGGAGGCTGGAGTGGTGGTGCTGCGCGCTTTACACCGCCACTTACTAATGAGGGCTATTCAGGTCTTGGACAATTCGTAAATTTAAATGGCTCTGCGGGTAGTGAGCAGATTAATGTTAGGTTCTTAATACGTCATGGAAGCACGTGGGAAGAATACGCAACAAATAGTAAAATCATCATTTTGAATCGTTTTTTAGATAATGGTTCTCAGGGTGATCGTCCTATGGTGATATCTTCACAATTTAACCGATGGGTAACTTATGGTCCCTGCGATGGCACGGTATGTAACTATCAGGGCGGTGGCTGGTGGCCCGATGGTACTGATGATTTCCGTATAGGCAATCGCCCGAGTAACCGAGAACAAGAGTGGATTAGTGTCGAGATTGAGGCCAATGCGACTTTAGGCATTATTAAGCTTTATATTTATACATTAGATGGCGATTTGAGTGGGCTTTATGCACAGCAGACAATGGCTACACCCGGTGGTAGGTTCAGTTTTGTTGATATTATTGGTGGGTATATGTCCGCAGCCATTCAGAGCGACCCTGACTCATACTATATGATAGATGAATTGAAGATTGATAGTCAGTATATTGGTCCCCCAACGGGCTTTGTTGTCTCTGTCTCTAAGCCCCCAAGAGAGCTTATTGCCGAGTAGTTTATATAGTAACGCTACTATAGGCAGAGCTATATATTTAGGTTTTTCTATTATTTTCTGATAAAACAGCATTGTCCACTCATGTTGTTTTATCAGTGTCATGTTGTTCATTTTTTGTAAAGTGTCAGTATATTTTACATTTTTATTCCCTTCTTCAGATAAATTCCGCTGTTTTTAAATCAATTTAATCCAATTCATTTAGTTTTTCACCCATACGAATGATTAATGGCCCGACAGAAAGGTTTATACTGGCTTGCATGGAAGAAGAGCATATTAGATGTGTCGAAATAGTTTGCTCTTAGGGTCCTGCTCTAAAATGTATTAGTTCTAACATGTTGAAAATATGGGCTTTATTAATTATGGTGTGTTACTTGCATTATATTAATTTATGCTACCAGTTTCAGTGATAAGTGTTATTGGGCTATAAGCTAGGAATAAATAAATTTAGGAAAATAAAATGAATAGAAAGAATGCTCGATTATTATGTTTGTATGGGCTGATTGGTCCCTTTCTCTCAGGCTCTATGCTTATTTCAACGCAGGTTAGTGCTGCTAATTGGATATGCTCTGGTACGCAGGATTGGAGCAATGCGAATTGTTGGGATACGAATGAAGTTCCAAAAGTAGGTGATAGTGCGAGCGCATTTATTGATAGTAATAATGATGTAGTCATAAACTATAACGGCTTAGTTAATTCGGGTGACGTTCTCTCAGATGTTTTTCTTAATAACTCAGGTACTGGTTCAGTAATCCTGAATAGGGCAGATGCACTGTCTCTTAATACCGATCTCATGGTTGTCGGCACAGATGGTAATGCGGTTGTTAATCATAGTGCGGGTAGTTCAGCATTTAATTATATGATAGTTGCTGATACGGCTGATTCGGTAGCAACCTACAATATAAGTGGTACTGCTTCAATAAACACAACTTATGGTGTTTGGTTGGGTACATCAGGAACCGGTATAATTAATCAAAGTGGTGGAAATCTAACTTCTGATGAGTTTACCATGGGCGATGTTGCTGGTGGATACGGTGAATATAATCTTTCTGGTGGCCAGTTAAATGTAACAACCGGGTATGTAGGTTACTTTGGAGATGCAAACTTTTCTCAAACAGGTGGCGTTTTAAATGCAGTAGATCTGCACGTTGGACGTAAAACAGGCACAGGTGTCTATACATTAGATGCTGGTGCATTGAATGTCTCTAACGCTCTTGAAATTGGTACAATCCCAGCAAGAGCAACTTCACCCGCTATACAAGATGCTGTTTTTATACAAAATGGTGGCACACTAACAGTAACCAACGGTTTTGTTAGGACGTCTGCTTCAGGCATGGCGAATGCTTCTTATGATTTAAATGGCGGAACGTTAACGGCTTCTTTAGTTACGAATAACGATACATTCGAGTATTCTGGAGGAACCCTTAATGCGAATGTTAAAAATAGTGATCGATTTATTTTTAATGGTGCGGGAACACGTACCATTAATGGTGACTTTACAAATATAGGTCAAACTTATTTCTTCCACACCTTTAGCCCAGGGGGCGCTGACGAGTTAACTATAGACAGATTTGCTAATGGCTTAATTGAGTTAAAAGATGGAACATTAGTTGATATTACGGGTGATTTGTCACTTGAGTCGCTTGGCACACTGGCCATTGATTTAAATAGTGGGTATTTGTCAATAACAGATCAGCCATGGGTTTCAGTGGCTGGAACATCTTCATTGGCAGGAACGCTGGATCTGGCTGATTTGTTGGATGATGCAAGTCTGGTAGATAATTATTACACGTGGACGTTGCTAGAATCCAGTCTAGTCGATGGAAGCTTTGATGAAGTGCTTTTTCCAGTCCTGGCTAGCTGGGATTGGGACATCTTGTATGGCGTAGATAATGTAACACTTGTCGCTTCTATTTCAAGTGTTCCTGTGCCTGGCGCAGTATGGTTATTTGCGAGTGGTCTTATAGGATTGGTCGGTGTATCTCGACGCAAAAATAGAAAATTGTAGTAATAGGCTAAGTTTTATAAATAAGGGAGGGCAGTCAATGCTCTCCCTTATTTATTTAGTAAAGCTTAAAAAATCTTATCGCAATCAAGTGTTTTCAGCTTTTTCAACATTCAATAGAGCAATCAAAATCAACTACACTGAGTTGTATTGTCAGTGATAATTGGTGTAACCCGAAAGGGTTCGTTATAATGCTCAACAATAGCAAGTCATAAAAATATTAAGACAGATGATATTCCGCTAAAAAATCACTAAATAGCAGTGTATCAAAGGTAAATTTATTCTTGTACATTTGTAATGTGCAAATGAATTATTACGTGAAAATGAATATAGCTTAAGCTTGGGAGTGTGATGCCTTGTGCTTCATGGAGTAAATATGGAAAATAATTCTATACTGATCATTCTGCAATTCGGTACCAATATAGGCTATGCAATAGCTCCCCTGGAAACCACATTTTATAACATGGCTAAAAAACTGGGTTATGAAGATGAAAATATTCATTTTTCATATTGTAATCAAGATAAAGGCCATCCAGATTCACTACCAGATTCATTCAATAACGTCATTTCTTTTGATGCTAAAACTACCAGTAAAGCTGAGATAAATAATTTACTGGAATACATTAAAAACCACAAAATAACCTGTATATTTGGTTTTGATTTGCCTGCAAAAAGAGCTTTTTATAAACCGGCTAGAGCAGCGGGGATAAAAAATATAATATCCTACTATGGTGCTCCTATGAGCAGTATTAATAAGGGTGTGAAATTATTTCTAAAAAAATTAGAAATGAAGCTAAATAGTATCGGACCTGATCATTACGTATTTGAATCCTATGCAATGAGAGATACAGCGGTTGATGGGAGGGGGGTGCAGAAGGAAAGAACCAGCGTTGTGAATTTAGGTGTTGATGAAAGTAAGTACTCAGTAACTGTTGCTGAGTCGGGCGCTAATATATATAAAGAGTTTGGGATTTCTGAAAATAAAAAAATCATATTTTATTCAGGGCATATGCAAAAAAGAAAAGGTGTTCATATTTTGATAAAAGCTTTGGCCGAGCTAATTAATAATAGAGAACGTGAAGATATTCACCTGATGATTTTTGGAAATAAAGAAGGCGAGACTGACTGGCTGGAAGAAATATATAGAGATACTCCAGCACAATCCCATATAACATTCGGTGGCTATCGAAATGATTTACACGAGCTTATGCCTGCTTGTTATCTTGGCGTTATTGCTTCAAACGGATGGGACTCATTTCCCCGGTCTGCAATAGAAATGCAAGCTTGTGGCCTGCCTTTAATTGTATCCAGATTTCAAGGACTTGTTGAAACTATAGAAGAAAATAAAACCGGACTTTTATTTGAGCCAGGTGATTATGCTGATCTTGCGGATAAGATTGAAATTTTGCTGGATAAGCCTGATATGCAGTCAAATTTCTCAAGCAATGCGCGAAGCCGAGTTGAAAAAAGTTATACTTTAGATATCCAGCTGGATAATCTTGTTAAAGTAATGAATGCAATATAAATTCTTTAATATTAGAATTTAGTTGTACTCTTTTAAAAGCGTGGTGATTACTTTTATTAAGCTGAAAGCTATTTAAATAAATATAAAAATTCCGCATATAAGTATGTCTTTTATAGTTTGCATATAATTAATTTATAAATTTTTATAAAAAGTCGAATGATTATGAGTAGTAAAGTCACTGCAGATAAAGGTCAATTAAGTTTTTTTCAGGATTTTGTTCGATTAATCTTGCAGTATGCTCGTTTCGGTGTGGTAGGCATTGTCGCCTCTGTAGTTCATGTAGGTCTCTTTGTGTTTTCTATAGAAATATTTGGACTATGGGAAATATATGCAAATATTTTAGGGTTTAGCGTAGCTGTATGTGTTTCATATTTTGGTAATCTTTTATGGACGTTTAATCATGTCATTGAAAGCAACAAAAGTGTTGTAAATAAAAGTTATCTAGTGCGTTTCTGGTTCGTGGCAATTCTAGGGCTTTTGTTGAATACATTAATTGTTTATCTGATTTCCGAGGTGTATCATCTGGAATATTATTACTCCGTAATTTTAATGGTGACTGCTACCCCGGTAGTTATTTTTACATTAAATAAGGTATGGGTATTTAGAAAGTGAAATAAATTGATTTATTTTACTATTTTAAAAATGATTAATTCAAAAAATGTTGAAATTTTAACGGGACTTCTGGTGTTTTATGGATATTAAAGAAGAAGAAATATTAGGTGATGCTGTAGGTGATCACTGGTACTACTGCTCTAAGGCTAAGGCTGTAATTGGTTTTTTAGGAAAAAACAAAATCTCTGAAGTTTTAGATATCGGAGCAGGGTCGGGAATATTTTCCGAAAAATTAATTGATGCTGGTGTTGTAGATAGTGCTGTATGCGTGGATATAGAATATCCAGAGAATACTGAGAAAATGCGAAACGGGCATAGAATACAGTATGTAAAAAGCGTAGAGAATATTACCCAGCCACTACTACTCATGATGGATGTGGTAGAGCATATAGAAGATGACCTGGCCTTTATTCGTAGCTATGCAGAAATGATGCCTAAAGGCAGTAAGTTATTGTTGACGGCTCCCGCTTTTAAGTTTCTGTGGTCAGGACATGATGAATTTCTTGGGCATGAACGACGTTATACATTAAAGCAACTAGAAAAAGTTGTTTCTGATGCGGGATTAACTGTTGTTAAGGGGCGTTATTTTTTTGGCTCTCTATTTCCTTTAGTAGTAGTTATTCGATTTATAAATCGTCTTAAGGTGAAGTTAGGAGGCGCTGCTCCAGAAAGCTCTCTTGAGAAACATAGTCCGTTTGTAAATAATATTTTAAAGTATATACATGATATTGAGTACCATACTCTTTTCAAGATAAATCGTTTTGCAGGTCTGTCAGTATTTTGTATTGCGGAAAAAAAATAATCTTAAGAGATTGAATCTGTGATTGTTTGAGAAGCAGTAAGTTTATGGAAAATAGAAAAAATATATTGATAGAGCGATTAGGTATTGTATTGCTATGCGCAATTTATCTTATATTATTTAATGTCGAACTACCAAATGGCGATGCCTACAGAATTGTAAGGCAAATACAGGCGAGCGATCTTCAATGGAATCCTAATCATCTACTTTTAGATCCAATAGGTTATGCCTGGTATCACCTGCTTGAATATTTAAATTTCACTTTAACAGCTCTTGAAAGCTTTGAGATAATTACCTTTATTTCAACTGTTGCTTCATTGCTTTTATTCCACATGGTTTTGATTGAAGCTGGTATAAAACAACAGGCAATACGCTTATTTGCCGTTGCCGCTCTTTTTGCATCTAAAAACTTTATATTTCTGGCCGTTACGCAATATTATTTTATGGTTCAAATGCCGATATTGTTAGGTGCTTTACTATATGGTGTGCGTTATTTATCAATTAATGAACTGTCTCGGCGTAATAAAAATTACCTCTATATAATTGGTGTGTTACTGGCACTTGCAACAGGTATAGAAGTCAATAGTATATTGATTACATTTTTAGCGGGTCTGGTTCTAGGTTTCGAATATGTTGATAAATATATATGGAACTGGACAAACACTGCTCGTGTTTGGCTAGCCTCGGCAATAGTTGGTTTTCCATTGTTTTTTACAGGGTATTTTGCATCGGGTGTTGATAGTGATTTCTTTACATGGGCTTTAACCTATGCGGGTGCTGATGATAGTGCTTTGAAACAATTGTATGGATTGCAGTTTAGTTTACATGGGCTCATTCTTAGTGCGGTCAAGCTTGCATATAATTTGCTATTCGGTAATTTTATTGAAACAGCTGGGTTGGGGCTTATAATCAAAAGTATCGTCTTTGGTATTCCTCTAGATTTTAAGCCAGAATATTTTCGCATTATTTTGGCACTAATTCTTATGCCGATAGTCGCTTTTTTACAAATTGTTGTTTTTGTGTGGGCATTTTTAAAAGTTCGAAATAATGAGATTTTTTTGTTTTTATTTGTATGGATAGTTTCGTATCTGATTTTTTCATTTTTATGGGATAACAGCGGAAGTATATTCTTGTTTCAAACGCTTCCAGCAATCATTCTGCTGTTCGTATATTTTTCTACTTCAAATAAACCTGATAGTAATCTGTTTGATAAATATTTGAATCGATTTAGAAAAAAAATACTTTTGATGATTGCTGCGGTTGTGCCCGCTTTATTTATTTTAAATACCTTGTCGGTGGTATTTCCTGTGGCTTTTGTAGGGATGGACGAAAAAGCAGCAAGACATAATGATTTATTACAGAATGGTGATTTGGAAATTACGACTGGTTGGGATAAGTATCAATGGATGTCAGGTAGTGAGCACTCAGTTAAGTATACAAAACTATTATTAATGAATATGGTAATGAAGCCGGTATCTGATAAAGAATATATCCATAAACTTCCTGTTATCGTTAAAAATCATTTGTTAGCGGGTAATCGTGTTATTGTGGCGCGCTTATATGATTTTGATTCAGAGCCAAATCCGTGGAATAATTTTTCACGGATGGGGTGGACGCGTGAAAACCTTCAAGAATTACTTGCTGATTTTTGTAATAAAAAAATTGAGCAGATTGGAGATGTTGTTTTTAGAGAGATATATTTGTGTAAACTCTAACGCATTAAATTGATACTTAAGTATATTGTTTTTGATGATAGATTTATATTCGAAAATCAAATTATGAAAATTTCAAATAGAAATATAATGACGCTATGACTTGTGATAACCCACTAATATCCTGTGTAATACCCGCATATAATGAAGCTGAGAATATTAAAAAAATTCTTGGTGACTTATCGGCCTATTTTATATCTAAAAAAATTCGATATGAAATTATCATTATCGATGATGGTAGTGTAGATAATACAATAGAACAAGCGCTGCAGTGTATTGACTCTATCCCTATAAGATTGGTTGCACTTTCTCGTAATTTTGGAAAGGAGGCAGCCCTGACGGCTGGAATAAATATTGCCAATGGTGATGCTGTCATATTAATAGACGCAGATCTTCAGCACCCAATTCATGTTATAGATGATTTTCTCAGTAAATGGGGGGAGGGTTATAATATGGTTTATGGCGTACGCAATAGTCGTAAAGATGAAACGTGGCTTAAGCGAAGAAGCGCAGATTTATTTTATAAATTAATGAAAAAAATGGTAGGAATTGATATTCCGAGAAATGCAGGTGATTTCAGATTGTTGGATAAAAGAGTAGTCGATGCAATTCGAATGTTACCGGAACGGACTCGCTTTATGAAAGGTATGTATGCCTGGGTCGGTTATAAGTCTACACCAGTTATGTTTGATGTTGAGGAGCGAGCTACCGGTTCTTCATCCTGGGGCTTTGGCCAATTAGCAAATTTGGCGATTACGGGTGTTACCGCATTTACTGACTTTCCGCTTCGAGTTGCCGGTATTGTCGGGCTTCTTATATCTTTAATTTCATTTTTATATGGCATGTATATTGTTTTTGATACATTGCTGTTCGGCAGTACCACCCCTGGTTTTGCAACAACCATAGTTATTGTTACATTTCTTGGTGGTATTCAATTACTATCACTGGGTGTTTTAGGTGAATACATTGCCGGAATATTTCGCGAAGTTAAGCAAAGACCTAATTATCTGGTTGATAAAGTATATGATTACGATAAAGATAGCGATAAAGATAAAGATGACTGATCATCGACCGATATCCTTAGCACTATGAGCGTTTGATTTTTATATATGAAAAAACTGACACTTTGTGCTGATGATTTTGGATATAACGATAGTGTATCAATGGCTGTGCTTGAGTTAATTGATTTGAATCGGTTATCTGCAACCAGTTGCATGACTGATTTTCCGGCATGGAAAAAATATGCAGGTGAGTTAAAACGTCTGGAATCCAAATGCAATATAGGCTTGCATTTTAATTTAACAGATAATATACCCTGCGATAAAAATGACATGCAATTGTATCCTTCACTTGGTGTCTTAATGTTGAAGTCTCTTTTTGGTCGTATAGATAAATCATATATTGAAGAGGAATTTAATCGCCAAATTGAAAAATTTATAACTGAATTTGGCCGCCTTCCAGATTTCATTGATGGCCATCAGCATGTACATCAGTTTCCTGCAATTCAGGACGTTATAATTAAACAAATTAAGCAATATTATTCATCTGAAACATATCCAATTATCAGAGTTACAGCATTTGTGGTTGCAGGTAAAATTGACCCATTGAAAAGCTTAATCATTGCTAATTTTGGAGCCAAGAGTTTTCGATCTAAATTGAAAAGTGAGGGGATACCATTTAATAGTGCCTTTGCCGGTATCTATGATTTTAGAAAGTCAAAAAATTATCCTGAGTATTTCAAGTGCTGGTTGACTAAAATGCCAGATTCTACCCTTATGATGTGCCATCCAGGTTTGCTTGTGGATAAAACTGATTCGGACCCTATTTATGCCGGCAGGTTTCATGAGTATAGTTTTTTGAAAAGCGCAGAATTCAAGCTGATTATAGAAGAAAAAAATGTGAGCATATCTCGACTCTAGTCGATATCTAATTTGAGGGAATATTAAATCCATTAATTAAGCTTAATATGGCTATTAAATTCGAAATAGACTACCCGAATGAATGGTTTTGGCGTATTTACCTGCTGCCTTCGGATTTACTAATTTCTTCATATAGAATAAAATGCTTACATGATTATAGGAAAAACCTTATAGGGTATTTTGTACTTTACTGCTAATCTATAGCATCTCATTTTAGCAATATATTTTTACAATTTAAGCTGTTGCATAATTGACTTATATTAAATTTGGAGCTGTAACATTATTAAAGCATTATATATTTTTTGCCTTAGTCTTTTGCTGGGAGCATGTAGCGGTCATGATACGATTCCACCTGTGGACGTTGGCCAAAACGCTTCGATGAGGGTGTCAGAATACCGTATTGGCGTTGATGACCAGCTTAAAGTTAATGTCTGGCGTAACCCTGAGCTTTCTGTCGCAATGCCCGTTAGGCCAGATGGTAAAATTTCTGTTCCATTAGTGGGGGATATACAGGCGGGTGGGCGTACACCGAAAGCAGTTGCTTCTGATATTCAAAAAAAATTAGCCGTATATGTGCGTAATCCAAATGTTACAGTGATTCTTACTGAGCTGCGTAACTTTGAGTATATATCACGAATTCGGGTTACCGGTGCAGTACAGACACCCACCTCATTTGCATATCTTCAGGGAATGACTGTTCTTGATGCGGTGCTTGAGGCTGGCGGTATCACTGAATTTGCGTCACCTGATAATGCAAAGCTATATCGTCGAAAAGATAAAGAGACAAGGGTTTATGACATTAACCTTGGGGGTATTTTAAACCAGGGTGAGCTATCGACAAACTACCCTTTAAGACCTGGTGATATCATTACTGTTCCAGAACGCTTCTTTTAATTATAGGTTAGTCAATGGAATCAAAGTCTAGTTTTAATTTAATGTTATTAATGCAGGAGTTATTTCAACGCAAGTTTTTTGTTGCTGTTGTTTTCGCTGTAATATCTATTTCAATTGTTTTAGTCGGAACAAAGTGGCCAAAACAGTTTGCTTCTTCGACTACCATTTTTGTTGAAGAGGAGAATATTCTTGGGCCTCTAATGCAAGGTGCAGCAGTTCAAACTGATGTAATTGATAGGGCGTCTATCGCCCGAGAAATTATATTTGGTCACAATATAATGTACAAACTTCTAGAAGAAGAAGGATTAAAAGAAAAATATCCTGATCCTGTAAAACAGGAAAGGTTAATGGAAAGCATTAAGAGTAGATTGAATATTGCTAATGTTCGAAATAATCTTATTAAAATTGAGTACCATGATGGTGATCCTGAAAGTGCTTTTCGAATTACAGATCAAATTGCAAAGTTATTTATTGAAGAAAGTTTGGCAGATAAATCTAGACAAAGTATTGATGCCTTTGAGTTTATCGATAAGCAGGTTCAGGAATACAAAAAGAAACTTCAAAAAGCAGAAGAAGAGCTTGAAAAATTTCGTTCTGAAAATGTAGATGCTCAGCCAGGTATAGCGGGTAGTATCGGGCGTCATAGTGCTGAATTAAGAACACGTAAAGAGCAAATTACCCAGGAGCTTAAAGAAGCAAAAATTCGTAAAACATCACTTAAGCTACAGTTATCAGGTGAGGCCCAGGCATCTTCTGTTTTCTCTCGTTCCGAACAGTATAAAACGCGTATTGCAGAACTGCAGGGACAGCTAGATACATTACGCCTTAGTTATCATGAATCCTATCCAGATATAGCTCAATTAAAGGCGCAAATTCAGGACCTACGAAATGCGGTTGTAATTGCTGATCAGGAAAGTAGTACAAATCAAGTAACAACTATTGATGAGAGAATCTTAAGTAATCCGGTTTACCAGCAATTGCAACGGAATTTATACGACACCAATACCAATATTCAAATGCTCAATGCTCGTTTGTTGCATACGGATGATGCGATACAAAAAAATCTTGAACGAGCTCGTAGTGTTGAAAAGTTTGGCGCGCGTTTAACTGAACTGACTCGTGATTATGATGTGAATAGTGAAAGTTATTCAGACTTAATATCACGTCGAGAACAGGCTCGAGTATCCATGAATCTCGATAAAGATCGTAAAGGTTTATCATTGCGTATAGATGAACAGGCCTACCTTCCTCATAGCCCAAGTGGCGTTCGCTTTTTACATTTTTTGCTTATTGGGCCTGTTTTGGGTTTAGTTATACCTATGGGTATAATATTTTTAATTATTCAATTTAGTCCTGCTATTCGGTCTGAGTCTAGTATTTCTGAACATCTAGGTATACCGGTACTTGCATCAACTAGCCATTTGTCTACACCTTTTGAGTCACGCTGGAATATATTTAATACCGTGGTAGTGCTTCTTATTATGGTTGGGACAATCAGTTTTATTATTTCAATGGGAATACTCCGCATGCAGGGTGAAATCTAGTTATGAGCAAAATAGAGGAAGCACTTGATAAAATTAGAAACTCAGAAAAACTGCGTGTATCTAATTTGGGTGATAATGCTGAACAATTTCAAAACAGACGACTTACAACAAGCAAAATTGATTCTACATATCAGCAAGATGAACCAGTTCAGCTGGGAAATATTTCTGATATGCAACACTCGGCTGAGTTGAGTAGTGAAGACAAGGCTGCAGCACGAGTTATTGATATATCAATGTCAGACCGTCAAGTGTTCAATGCCTTTAGAGATTTTAGAACAACGATTAGTCAGTTAATTGGTAAAAAATCATCTCCGATAATTATGATTACTTCATCTGGTGAACAGGCTGGTACTAGTTTTGTTGCCCAGAATCTGGCTGTTGCGATAGCGTTGGATGAAACAAAAACGTCATTACTTATTGAATGTAATTTCGCTAATCCAAGCTTTAAGCATTTTGTTATGGACGAAGAAAAACCAGGTCTAAATGACTATTTAAAAGAGTCTGAAATCTCGGTTGAAGAAATTATTCATCCAACCGGTATTCCTCGAATGCGTATCATACCTGCTGGAGTCCAGAGCTATGCAATGTCCGAGTATTTTACCAACTCTAGATTAAATAAATTATTTGCAGAAATAAAACAACGTTATGCAGAGCGTTTTATTATAGTTGATGCACCTGATATTTCAACGAATGCGGATGCTCGAATTCTTGCCCAGGTTTGTGATTATGTGATTCTTGTTGTTCCTTATGGGAAAGCCACCGAAAAGCAAGTTTTAAGAGACGCAAGAGCTATTGGTAAAGAAAAGTTATTGGGTACCGTTTTTAATAATCAGCCTAAAGTCCCAAGATCTTTCAGAAACTAGTGAATTAAGTTTATTCAATAGTTATATGAAAATTTTTGTGCAATATCTAAACGGACATTTAATATTTCTGACAGTAATTATGACAGGTAGCGTATTTATGAATCCTTGTTTAGCTGCGCGCACGAATTACTCTCTTGGAATAGAGGCTTCGTATACAGATAACTCTACGCTGGTGGCAGATGACCCTATTGATGATTTAATTCGATCAGCTTTGCTTGGGTTTGAATTTAATGAAGACAGCTCTATTGTACAAGCTAATGTCAGGTCATTAGCACAATATAGAGATTATCGTGAAGACAGCTTTTCAGATGAGGTATTGCTATATTTAAGTCTCGACTCAACTTTTACTCTTCGACCATCAAGTTTTTTCTGGAAGTTTGAGGATTATTTTTCACAGCAGCAATTAGATAACTTAACACCAGGAACACCGGATAACCTGATAAATACAAATGTATTTTCTACCGGTCCCGATTTTTTTTTCCGAATTTCGTCTTCTGATTCTTTATATGTGGGGTCGAGGATAAATGATTATAATTTTGAAAATGAAGACGTTAATAATAGCCGATTAATACTTAGTTTAGCCTATATTGCAGGTATTTCGTCTTCGGTGGATATGTCACTTAATGCTCAATACCAGGATGCGACTTATGACACGTTAGAGGTTGCCGACTTTCTACGTCAGGATCTATTTTTACGCTTTGATTCAAGGCCATCTCGCTCTCAGTTTGTATTGGATCTTGGTTTGTCATATATAGACCGAGATGAAACATTAGAAGATGTTGATGGGTACCTGGCACGTCTTTTATGGCATAATCAATTTAGGGAATATTCGTATTTCCGGCTTAATGCTTTATCACAATATACTGATAGTAGCTTAAATTTATTATCATCAGGAGCACAAACTATTCAGTTTGATAGAGCAGGAAGCCAGATAAATGGTGATATATTTAAAGAGCAACGAATAGAGGCCATGTATCATTTTGCAACTAGTTCTTCTAGTTATAATGTACAGGCCAGATTTAGTGAGGAAGATTATGAAGTGTTGCCTCAAGATCGCCTTAGTCGTGGTGCAAATTTTAACTACACTCACATACTATCGCGTACTACGAATTTAACTGCATATTTACGATATCAGAAATATGTATACCGTGATGTAGAGCAACGTGATACTCAACGTGTTGGTGGTTTGTCCTTAAACTATCGCCTTTCACGAAAATATACATTTCGATTCGAATATACTCTAAATAGTCAGGACAGTAATGTTCAGATTGCTCAATATGATGAAAACAGGATTTTTATAAGTTTCTTTTATGGTTTAGACCCAGGGACTTACAGGTAGGAGACAGCTATGTACTATGAAACATTTGGATTAAAAGAACCCCCATTTCAGTTAACACCTGATTCTCGTTATCTATTTTTTAGCCATGTTCATAAGCGCGCAAAAGCATATATGGATTATGCAGTATGGAAACGAGATGGTTTTATTGTGCTTACAGGTGAAATAGGTGCCGGTAAAACAACCCTGATAAATAAATTATTATCTGAAATAAATGATGATGTTGAAGTCGTACGCATATTCCAAACGCAATTGAATGAAATTGAATTTTTACAGGCTATGCTGTTTGAGCTCGGGGTAAGTAATTCAGAAATTCATGGTCAGGGAAAAGTAGAGCTATTACATAGATTAAATGCATATTTAGTTAATACCTATTCACAGGGAAAACATGTCGTTTTAATTATTGATGAAGGGCAGAATTTAACAACAAAAGTATTAGAAGAAATTCGTATGTTGTCTGGTCTTGAGTTAGATAAGGAAAAATTACTGAATATTATTTTGGTTGGACAACCTGAAATGAATGATATTTTAGACCAGCCGAATATGATGCAATTGGTTCAAAGAATTCGTTTACGTTTTCATTTAGGGCCATTAAAAGATATGGAAACAATCGAATATATTAAGCACAGATTAACAGTTGCAGGCTCTACTTCAGCAGACACTATCTTTTCTGAGGATTCCTACGAAATCATTCAAAAGTACACTGGAGGTATACCCAGAAAGTTAAATGTATTGTGTGATACAGCATTAGTTTGTGCTTTTGCAGATGGAAAACAAAAAGTTGATGCCAGTACAATTGAAGATGCTGTAGCTGAGTTACAATGGAATGAAGAGGGTAAATTTGAATTTGAATCAACTTACATAAAACATTCAGGCCTGGATAATAATATTCCTGTTCATGACGGGACAAATGCTCATTTAAGTAATGACATGCCTTCAAATACGGGTGCTCCATCTATTACCATAAGGGATCAGCAATGGGGTGATATGTTTTCATCCGTACTAAAAATAATGGGTAATGTTACCGAAAGCATTCAGTCTATTGAAAGTCAAATTGTGAAAATTAATAATCGACTTGATGAGCTTGAGCCTGTTAAAAAAGATAATAAGATTCTGTCTCTGCCCAACAAGAATAATAACCGAGGCTCATAATGCAGAATGCATTAACAGTAGATGTTGAAGATTATTTTCAGGTTGCAGCCTTTGCAAATAATGTTTCAGTGTCTTCATGGGATTCATTTGAATCAAGAGTAGAAACTAATACGATAAAACTATTAGATCTTTTTGATTTGCATAAAACAAAGGCTACTTTTTTTGTGCTTGGCTGGGTTGCTGAGCGTAACCCTGATCTTGTTATTGAAATTCATTCAAGAGGCCATGAAGTTGCATGTCATGGTTATAGCCATCAAAGTATTTATAAACAAGATGTGAAAACGTTTATGGATGAAACAAAAAAAGCCAAAGATCTACTGGAAGATATAATTAATCATTCTATTGATGGCTATAGAGCTGCGAGTTACTCTATAACAAAGAAGTCTCTATGGGCATTGGATGTTTTAACAGATCTTGGTTTTACATATGATTCAAGTATTGTGCCCGTTCATCATGACTTATATGGAATACCTGATGCACCAAGAAATATACATACTGTAGCGGCACCTAATGGTAAGCAGATTATTGAGTTTCCTCCTACTACACTGGCTTTACCGGGAGCTAATCTACCCGTGTCGGGTGGAGGCTACTTTAGGTTGTATCCTTTATGGTTTAGTAAGGTTGCATTAAAATGGGTAAATAAATACGATAAGATGCCTTTTATATTTTACCTTCATCCTTGGGAAGTGGATTCTGATCAGCCTAGAATAAAATGCAGTTGGTTTTCTAAATTCAGGCATTATAATAATCTTTCGAAGTGTTATGCACGACTGGATAATCTTTTAGATGAGTTTGAATTTACTACAGTTCAAAAAATATTAACTGATCAGAAATTTATTCATTCTGATGCATTAAATCAAGCACGTCCTATTGTTGCATATTGATTCACTCTAGTTGGGAAATTTCGAAAAATTATAATGTGTGGAATTGCTGGAATTATTAATTTATCTGATCAGGATAGTATTGATCAACATTTACTTAAAGCGATGGTGAGTAAACTGCATCATCGTGGCCCTGACTCTCAGGGCTTTATGATAAATGACTATGTAGGTTTAGGGCATGCCAGATTAAGTATTATTGATGTGGAAGGTGGTGATCAACCTATTCATAATGAAGATAAAAAAATCTGGGTTGTCTTCAATGGTGAAATCTTCAATTATGTAGAATTGACAAGTCAGCTTAAGAAGCTCGGACATAAATTTTATACACATACAGATACAGAAGTTATCGTGCATCTTTACGAAGAATACGGTGATGCTTTTGTAAATCATTTAAATGGCCAGTTTTCAATCGCATTATGGGATGATAATAATAAGCGCTTGTTGCTAACTAGAGATCGACCAGGAATACACCCTTTATTTTATTCTGTTGTAAATAACCGTTTATTTTTTGGTTCTGAGATAAAGGCGATACTACGTGGTATTGGAAAAACTCCTGAGTTGAATCCCGTAGCACTTGATGAGTTGATGACCTTCTGGTCACCCACAGGCTCTAACACTGTCTTTAAAGGTGTGGATTCACTCAAACCCGGGCATATGCTAATTATTGAACAGGGTGGAAAAATACAATGCAAAGCATACTGGGAATGGTCTTATCCTGTAGAGAATAATTATCGTGCAGGTACTGAAGCTGAACTTGCAGAAGAATTAAAGTCATTATTAATTGATGCTACCAGAATTCGACTGAGATCAGATGTACCTGTTGGGGCATATCTGTCTGGTGGCTTAGACTCATCTGCACTGGTTTCTATAATACATAATTATACCGATGTCTCATTAAGAACTTTTTCCATTGCCTTTGAAGATGATGGGCTTGATGAAAGTTCTTTTCAGAAAGAAATGATAGAGCATGTTAATGCAGATCATAGTCGTGTTGTTTGTAAGAATACAGATATTGCTGATCAATTTGAAAAAACGATCTGGCATACAGAATCTCCCATTTTGCGTACAGCGCCTGTGCCCATGGGTATTTTGTCTTCACTAGTTAATCAGAGTAATTATAAGGTTGTGCTCACGGGTGAGGGTGCAGACGAAGTGCTAGGTGGCTATGATATTTTCAAAGAGACAAAAATAAGACAGTTCTGGGCTAAGAATCCAGAGTCTGTATTTAGGCCACTTTTATTAAAACGCCTTTATCCTTATCTTAATATGGGGCAGGGTAAGGCGCCCGCATATATCCGCAATTTTTTTGGAAATTCAATAGAGCAGCCGCAAATAAACGGTTTTTCACATATGCCTCGCTGGGATACTACATCACGCTGTAAAGACTTTTTTTCAAATGATATGAAAAATAAGCTTTTAAATGATGTTATGTCAGAATTTGAATTTAGCTTACCTGCGTCTTTACAGCAATGGAATTATTTTAATAAGGCTCAGTATATTGAAGCTAAAACTTTGATGAGTGGATATTTACTTTCTTCTCAGGGTGATAGAATGCTAATGATGAACTCAGTAGAAGGGCGTTTTCCGTTTCTTGATCATCGAGTTATTGAATTTGGTAATAGCCTTGATCCGCGATTAAAGATGAAAGTTCTTAATGAGAAATATTTACTTAAACGAGCAGTAAAAAATGATGTTCCATCTAGTATAATTAATCGATTTAAACAGCCTTATAGAGCACCAGACATACCTGGTTTTTTCACAGAGAAGCCTTTAGATTATGTTGAGGATATGTTGAGTGAATCTGCTTTAAGAGAATCAGGTTATTTTGATGAAAAAAAAGTTGGCTTATTAGTTAAAAAGATTAAACGAGGGCTGGCGATGGGGTATAAAGATAATATGGCCTTAGTCGGCATTTTATCTACACAATTGTGGCATAAACAGTTTATCACTGACTTTAAACAAAATATCATGCACGATTGAATTGAAAATTATATACATAAAATTAGGAGTAAAAAATGTCAGTAGAGCAGCAAATAAGAGATTATATTCTCGAAAATTACCTTTTTACAGATGACCAATCTGCACTTGAAAATGAGGATTCATTTTTAGAAAAAGGAATACTTGATTCAACAGGAATACTGGAAGTTATCTATTTTATTGAGGAGGAGATGGAAATCAAGGTTGAAGATGAGGAAATGATACCTGATAACCTTGATTCGGTTAATAATATTGTTGCATTTATCAAGCGGAAAACAGAAGCTGCATAAGTGATGGAAAATACGCTTGTAAAATTATTGCATGATTCTGTTCAGAAATTCCCTGAAAAAAATGCAATTATTCATGCCGATAGAAATCTAAGCTATATTAATCTATGGAAAAAATCCTGTGGTGTTGCTCAGTTTCTAACTCGGCAAGGGCTGACATCCGGAGATAGAATTAGTTTACTAATAGAGAACTCTATTGAATATGTTATTGCATATTACGCGGTATTGATGGCTGGTGGAGCAGTAGTAGGCTTGAATACGGCAGCAAAATCTAGAGACTTAATAAACTGGATACAGCATAGTGAATCTCACTTTTTATTTACAAGTTCTACTCACCCTGAACTGGATGATGTACTTAAAGGGTTAGATACTAATATCTGTCAACTCGTATTTCTGGATCCTTGTTCTTTAAGTGAAGAGTTTACCTGTTGGGATGACATTGAACCCTGTGATGCAATACCTGACAATAAAATTTCTGATCCAGCTAATCAGCTTGCCTCTATTATCTATACCTCTGGCACAACGGGTAAACCTAAAGGTGTAATGCTTAGCCATACTAATTTGTATGAAAATACGATCTCTATTCTTACATATCTTAAACTTAATGAAACTGATAGCATAGTAAACGTATTACCATTTTATTACTCGTATGGTAATTCAGTTTTGCATATTCATATTGCTGTGGGAGGGACTCTTATACTAGAGAATAGTTTGCTCTATCCACACAAAGTTGTAGCGTTAATGTCAGAAACGAAAGCCACAGGATTTTCTGGTGTGCCTTCTACATTTAATCTTTTATTAAACAGAATAAAATTTTCTGATTTTGATCTTTCCAGTTTACGCTATATGACTCAAGCAGGCGGGCACATGGTTCCGTCATATGTAAAAAAAATAAAAAATGAATTGCCCGAAATTAAATTCGTTATTATGTATGGACAGACAGAGGCCAGTGCTAGATTAAGTTATTTGCCTGCTGAAGATATCGAAGTTAAGCTCGGCTCTATTGGTAGAGCTATACCTGGAGTTGAATTAGAAGTGATGGATGAGAGCTTAAATCCCGTTGCACCAAATGTTACGGGAGAAATTTATGCTAGAGGCAAAAATATAATGATGGGATACTGGAAAGACCCAGATACAACGCAATCAGTACTTCATGATAACTGGTTGAAAACAGGAGATTTAGCCTATAAAGATGAAGATAATTATCTTTATATTGTGGGCCGATCATCTGAGATGATAAAAAGTGGCGCTCATCGAATTAGCCCTAAAGACATTGAAGAAGTTATCTTAGAATATAATAGTGTTGAAGAGGCTTCAGTCGTTGGTGTTGAGGATAAATTGCTCGGGCAGGTAATCAAGGCAGTTATAGTGATTAAGCCTGAACATGAAGTCACTAAGATGGAGTTGCTTCGTTATTGTAAAGCTAACCTAGCAAATTATAAAATACCTAAATTCATAGAATTTGTGGATGAAATACCTAAAACGGCTTCAGGAAAAGTTCGTCGTTTCATGCTACAAAATTAGTCCGGAGAAAAATATGACAACAGAAAAATTATCATTAGAAGTACTTGATTTCGATAAAGATGCAGAAGTGGAAAAAATATCAGCTAGACTGCGTGATATTTTAAGAACTGATTTAAATCGTAGAGGGTTAATAATCGCAATGTCGGGTGGCATTGATAGTTCTGTATGTGCGGCACTTGCCGTTAAGGCACTAGGTACAAAAAAAGTATTTGGTTTGCTTTTGCCAGAACAAGACTCATCTAAAAACAGTGGCAATCGAGGTAAGATGCTTGCTGAACATCTTGGTATTGAATATATAGTGCAAGATATTGCTCCAGCACTAGATTCAATTGGGTGCTATAAATGGCGAGATGAAGCCATTAAAGAAACTTTCCCAGAATATACGGATGGTTGGAAAAATAAAATTATAATTACCGGAGCATCTGAAGGTCAAATTAATCATTTTAAATTGGTTGTTCAGGATCCTGATGGTAACAATCAGGAAAAACGTCTTGCGCTTAAACAGTATTTACAAATTGTCGCTGCGACAAATTATAAGCAAAGACTTCGTAAGTCAGTAGAATATTTTCATGCGGATAGATTAAATTATGCCGTTATCGGTACGCCAAATAGGCTTGAATATGATCAAGGTTTTTTTGTGAAAAATGGTGATGGTGCGGCAGACGTTAAACCTATTTCTCACTTATATAAATCACAGGTTTATGCATTATCCAGGCACTTGGGTTTGCCTGATGAAATTTGTAATGCAACTCCAACAACCGATACATATAGTTTGCCTCAGGGGCAGGATGAATTCTATTTTTCTCTTCCATATGAAAAAATGGATATAGCTCTTTGGTCGTTAAATCATAATATACCAGCATCGGCATTGGCTGAATATTTAGCTTGTACAGATGAGCAGGCTGAGTGGATTTATAATGATATTAAGGCTAAGCGAAAAGCGACATATTATATGCATGCCTCACCTGTACTGATTGAGCCGGTTACAGAAATAGGTAAGTAGTTTATTTTAAACATTATGTATAGACATCAGATTTCACGAGTTTACTGGTATATAAAGTATTTTTTTGCGAAAAAAAGTGCTCGTAATAAATCAATAACTAGACTTAAAAAAACCAGCCCATTAAAGATACTTGTTTTATGTTATGGTAATATTTATCGAAGTCCATTTGTTGCAGAGTATCTGCGTAACAAATTGCCAGGTGAGGTTCCTTATCAAATAAGATCGGCTGGTTTTTTTCCAAAAAGTGGAAGAAAGTCAGATGAAAAATATGTCGAGCTAGTTAAAAAATACTCTATTGATCTAGAAGATCATGAGTCTGAGGTTGTTGATAATGTGATGTTAGAGTGGGCCGATGCTATTATAATAATGGATGGAAAAAACTTTAAGTTATCATTATTACAAAACCCAGCTATAGAAAGTAAATTAATATGGCTGGGTTCATTGTATAAAAAGTTACCCATCGAAATACCTGACCCATATAGTAAAAATATCGAGCAACAAAAAACTATTATTGATCAAATGATACTGTCTTCTGATGCTTTTATTGAGCAGTTACAGATAATTAGATTTATTTAAAAAAATTCCTTACCCATTGATAAGACTCATAGAACCATGGGCGTAAATCATTCCATCGCATTACATCATAATGAAGGCCTGGTTCCCAAAATTTTAAAAAGTTTAACAGATATATAAATCTAGGGTTTGCCCCGTCGGCTAGATTTTGTTTTTTGTTAGTTTTAAGAAAGCGTATGAGAAGAGCATCAACATCTCCCCAAAACCAGCGAGCCTTTACGCCAATTTTGTAATGGGTAATTGGGGCTATGCTTTCTTTAGTTAAAGTTTCGGCTAAAATCTCTGGAAAGTTAACGCCAGAGTCTATAGCTAATTGCAGAGATCCCCAAAAGCGCCCATTGATTTCCATGAGCTTAGGCCTGTTATCTCGCTCATCTACCTTGAATTCAACCATTGCGACACCTTGCCAGTTAATTTCAGATAAAAGAAGTTTAGAGAATTTATAAGCTAATGGATCAAGCGTAATACTTTCTCTTAGAACGCTTACGCCGCCAGACGGAGGTTTTTCACGTATTCTTTTATGACTAAACGCGGCAATCTCTTTGCCGTTGTGGATGCACAGAAAAATACCAAGGCCAGGACCATTAATACGTTCTTGTAAAATCACTGGAAAAACTTCGTCTTTAAATAAATTTAATTGCTTGTGCAAATCTTCAGAATCACTTGCATAAGTTACTGACGTGAATGTCCAGCCCTTATCAGTAAGAACTCTTGAACGAGAGGGTTTGATTACAACAGGATAATTGATTTTTAAATTGCTTAATTCATCATCAGATGGAGATTTAATAATAACTGATTCTGGAATATCTATATTTAATTTGGAGGCCAATTGAAAAACATCAGCTTTATTTGCTGTCTTATCAATAGTACTGAAATCTCCAAATGGAATCTTGCAAAATTTTTCAAAACTTACCTTATTTTTACAAATAGGTATCGTCGTAATATCTGTTACAGGAAAAATAGCATCGATATTATTGTCTTCAACATATTTTAGTAAAAAGCTAATAAATGATGCGGAATCAGAAACTGGATCAGGATAAATGCATTTTGTGGTACAAAAACGTGAGTAAAATGCGAGGCACTGATTTTTCTGATAACCTACAATTACTTCATGTCCTGCATTGCCAAGAGATCGTGTAATAGCAAGGCCTGGAAGGGAATTGCCATCGGTAACAAGAATTTTCATTAGTATAGACCCAATATAGCCATCATAAGGAGAGGGATATTACTTGCTTTGCCTTCATGGATATTAATCCTTTTAATATCAAGCAAATTATCGTTAGTGCTTACACTTCCTGGTTGAGTGCCAAAACCAAGTAGATAGCCAGTATCTTTGGCTATTTTTTGTATTGATTGATTAGAGTCTCCATTAGGGTAAGCAATAGTAAGTGTTGTATTACCGCCTATTTCAAGTATTTTTGAAGCAGAACTTTCAAGCTCTTTTTGCATTTTATCTTCTGCTAAATGAGTTAAAATTTTATGTGTACATGCATGTGAACCAAAGTTGATACCAGCATTTTGCATTTCAGATATGTGGTCCCAGTCTAAATATCGATCTATATTTATTTCATTTTCTGATAAGTCAGAAAAACTGACTACTTTTTCATGGAGTTCATTAGTGTTTATGTCTGGTCTCTGTTTAAGGCCCCGAACAAATTCTGATATAGTACTTTTTCTTGTTGTCTTGTCCTGATCGATAACTGATTCAAGTTTGTATTCTTCTAGAAATTCTATTATTTCTGTGGCTGGGCTATCTAACATATTGAATATGGCTCGACTAAGTTGTTCCTGCCAGAAAAGTTTATTTGATTCGATATAATCTATGGGAATAAAGATAGTTACAGGTATTTTATTTTTTTTAATAATTGGGAATGCATATATATAATTATCTATCCAGCCATCATCAAAGGTAATAAGGCATGGTGTTTTATTTGTTGGTTGTGGTTTTTTTAGCGTGTCGTAAAACTCGTTAATGGATTGTATTGAGAAGTTTCTTTTTAGAAAAATAATATGTTTATTGAATGTTTCCGGAGTTACTATAATTCCACTAGTTGAAAATGATGTTTGTGAGATACTTTCTGGTATGACTCTATGATATGTAAGAACAATTGATTTGTTGCCTAGTTTGTATTTTTTTACTAAAGATAAAATACCCGAATAGTACAAAAAATATGCAATGATATTCTTTATACTAAATTTTAAGAAATGAATGTATGCTTGCATTTTTATTAAGAATTTGTAACAAGTATTTCTTGAAATACCTGCTTAATAGTAAGTATATCTTTTGGCTTCAGATATGGTGTTGTTGGTAAGGTTATAATATGCTCAGATATATATATTCCATTTTTAAAAACATTGTCTTTATTAACTAAAAAGTTTTGTATTTCATCAAGTTCAGCGATCGATTTAGGATAAGAGTTTGTAGCGCCAATGCCTTGTGAGTTAAGTGACTTTATTATTTTGTCCCGTAATAACTTATCTTCTATTATGACAGGGAGACGTAAAGCGACTGATTGTGCATCAATATTATTTTGTATAAAACGTATTCCGGGAAGGCCTTCAAGCTGTTTTTTAATTAATTTTGCATTTTGAATTCGAACTGAGGATATCGCATCTATCCTTGAAAAGAGTATCGAGCTGATACTTGCCAGGTGCTTACTATATTTAGAGAATAAATACTCAGTTGTATAGAGGGTTTTTCCCAGGCCTATAACAGAAAGATTTGTGGGTATCCAGTAAAGCCACGGTCTAAGTAAAATGCTGTATAAAATAATTTTTATACATTCTTCTATTTTTTGTTTAATGGTGGTTTCTGGAAAATTATTAATAGATTCTTCTATTAGTTCAGCCCATTTATCATTGTTTGTAATAATAACCCCACCCTGGATAGAGGTTATGTTTTTTCCCTTATCAAGACTATAAACACCTATGTCACCAAATGTACCCGCATATCTTTGGTTTTGAGTAGCATTCATAGATTGAGCGGAATCATCAAGAAGAATAATGTCATGCTTTTTTGCAATTTCCTCAAGCTTAGATAAATGATCAGGGTTTCCATATAGATTGGCTGAGACAATAGCCAGAACTTTATCAAAGTTTATGCTTTCTAATGCATTTATATCATAGCTTAATGTTTTTTCTGATATGTCACAAATTCTAACCTTAAGTCCCGCTATTTCTACAGCGGCAGGAACAGAGTAACAGGTATAAGAAGGTAATATAATTTCATTCTTATAAGGATCTTTTGTATGTTTTTTTAAAATTATAAAAATCATTGCCATAGCAGCGCGTGCCGATGACATTAAAAAACAATGCTTGATAGAGTATTTTTTAGAAATTAATTGCTTAAGTTCATGGCTTTTATTTTTGCCTGTAAACATATCTAGCAGCCAGATAAAAATATCAGCTATTTTTATAGGTGTACCAGAAGGTGCAATGTATCTTAGCTTAGGCATAATATTATGGAATACTTCTAGCGATAATAGGGCCTAAAGTCGTTGTGACTTTTAGGGGGAGTTTTGACCATAGTTTTATAGCCAGCTGATATTTAGGGTTACTTACATTTAACTGAGGGATAGTTTCTGAATTTTCCAGAATATATTGCCAATATAATTGTTTAGCAGTTGCATTCCATTTTTTCTTGAATGTTTCTGCTCCAGTTTCTGAGGTTGATCTGCCGAGGTGAAAATGATGGCAGCCATTTTCACAGGCATCTTTTATCATTTCCCAATAGAGTACGTAATTAGGTTGTAACCTTTTAAATTCAGGTATTGCTCCTGCCCACATACCTTCAACTGTACCTTTGTAATATCCATTAAATGCCGTTGCTATTGGTGTGTTATCTTTATATGTTATAAAAATTTTTGTTTGATCGGGAAAGGTTTCCAAAATATCTTTGAAATATTTTTTTTGATATATAGGGGTTCCTAAACCTCTCCAGCTTTCTGACATTAGTTTATAAAAGGTATCCAGCAGTTCGATGCCACCTTGCTTAACAGTGATATTCTGTTTATAGACTCTCCGAATATTGGTTCTGTGCTTTGACTTAAATGCATTCCAAATATTTTCTGATTCTTTATCAAGTGCTAAGGTCATACTTATTTTGTGAAGATTTGTTGGTAAATTATCTGATATCGGATATTGAGTGCGAATTTCCAGGTAATCAACAGCATTTTCCTGGCATATTTCTTTGGCTTTATTTAATAATAGTTCAGCTATTTCAGAGCTATTTGCACATAAGCCGCCAAAATTTACAAACGGCATTGAAGATAATATTTTTCCAAATATTTTACTTTTGATAAAAACTAGAGGAAAAACACCTACAACCGTTTTGTTGTCTTCAGCAATAATAAAGAAGCAGTCATGCCCGAAGTTTCTTTCGTTTATATCTTTCCATTTGTGAAGTTGATAGAAATTACTTTGATCATGATTATTTAGATAATCATCCCAGATAGTACTATCAGCGGTTTCTGTAATGCGAAGTGTGATTGAGTCAAGCTTATTGTGAATGGTCATTAATTCCAGGCTTTGTAATTCCATTTAGTTAAATATATTTATAATTTTGTTAATGTGTAATTTGTCAAAGTTGGGTCATATACTTCTACAGTTTTGAAATTATTAGAATTCCTTCTGCGGTAGTAAATAATATAACCAGAAATACTATTTCCTATATCGCTACCATCAATATTTTGAGTTGGGTGTCTCCAGCTTAAACTGACAGTATTCGTATTAGACATGTCTTTTATAAGGAGATTGGAAAGCCCACTTTTTATACCTTGAGTATTAATGGCAGCTACGGCAAAAACGTATTCGCCTTCGCTGAATTCATCATCAATTTCGTTTAATGAATTACTATCTGAGCCACAGGCCATAATGATGCTGAACAATAGAAAAATTGAAACATTTTTTATAAATAAATATTTATATTGTGTTTTCATTTTTATTAGTTGAAAGCAATATTAAGAGCATACCAATACAATTATATGATGTACTTCATTTAATCAATATTAGCATTAACGACCGGATAGATCTATGACTATATAAATTTGAACTGAGCAGAAAAACCGCTTACTGTTTATGAGTAAGCGGTTTTAAGTCAAGGTTGATATGGAGAATAATTTATTTAAATTCAGATGCTTACAGTTTTTGACGCAATATTAGAGGGTGCGCTTTCAATATTGCTACTATTGATAGCGACGATAGTAAAGAAGTAAGTTGAATCGACATCAAGATTTTCTATTACAAAGCTGGTTATCCCATTGCTAGTAATATTTATTGTATTGCTAAGGTCATTCATGGATGTACCGTAATAAATTCGATACCCACTTAGATCTGTTAATGCGGAATTGTCGTTATTCTGGGTTGGTGGAAGCCAGTTAACTGTAACCGAGCCTTTTTCTTGCGGGTTTCCGTTGCCAGTATCTGGCGGATTAGAGCTGCCCTGGTCACCAGTATCACTGGTATTTGTTAGAGTATCTGTGGAGCCGCTACACGCTGCAAGGGCGGTTATAAACAATATAGCAGTGCCCAACTTGACCATTTTCTTAATGATTTGTGTAAATTCAAACATAATATACGCTCTTTATCGAAAATAACTGTATTAAGGAGTGCTTAACTAACAACTTGCTTTTATTATTTTATGTACAGAAATGTACGGATTTAAGTGGTTATGCAGTATGTATATTAGTGATTTGTTATTGTTTGTGCTGTGAATTGGTTCAAGTTTTCTCATCTGTTTGGGTGAAAAAACCTAATTGTTAGCTATCTGACAGAGGCGGTAGTAAAACTGATGGCTTATTTTGTATGAAATATTACCAGAGTGTTGATAATTATAAGGTTTTGTATTCGGCCGGTTTATCGCTACTTTCATGATTTAATATTTTATAGGGTGTTGCTAATACGATTATTCCAACTAATGGATGATCAATATAGTGAATTTCTTTGCTTCGCATGCGTCTTTCATCAACTACAGGGTACACATGAAAGGCCTGATCGGCAGTGTTTTCTATATCGGGTCGATGATATTGTAGGTTGACATTTAAATGGAGATATCGGCTCATTATAAGTTTTACGGTACCGGTAATATAAGGTGCAAAGCTTGGGTTTAATGATTGGTTTTCGGTGTCAGAGTTTACAGCGGGGGGGAGCTGGCTGTTTAGGGAGATTTCAAACGCCTTATTGCGATCTAATCCCGTTTGCTTCCAGCGTGTATTTAGTAAGACATTGTAGTTTGAGTTGTTTAATAGCTTCTCAAGATTAGGGGCTAACTTTGCTGATTTCCAGTCAATCTGCTTATATTCCGGATCACTCGTAGGTGTGTTTTTTGTGTTTGTATCGTCTGCATGTCTTAATGTGTCGTTATAAGCCCAATCTTCCGAAGACAGATAGCGTGCCGTTGCATCTTCGAAGATAATAAGCTCAATTTCATAGCCTGTTTCAGCGCCATAAAGTGCGAATGAAGTTGTTAGTAGTGTTATTACCGTTAATGCTTTATTGAGCAGTTTCATCAAGCGGCTTCCTCAAGCATGAGTGAATTTAGTATATCGCGCAGAATAATAACGCGTTGTTCGCACTCTGTGGTTTCTTTATAAATCATTAAAGTATTACTACCATTTAGTTTGTATTCCTGTGGCTCTGATTGTATCAGTGAAATCAGCTTAGCTGGATTAATATTCGCATTCAAATTAAAAATAATACGTATCAGTGAATCAACCGCGGTGATTTTTTCTACGCCGATATCCTGAGTGAGTAACTTAAGCGATGTTACTTCAAACAGGTTTTTAGCAATCTCGGGTAATAAGCCAAAGCGGTCGATGAGCTCAACGCGTATATCATCCAGTGCAGTCTGGTCAGCTGCATTGGATATGCGTTTATATAGTATGAGGCGAGTGTGAATATCATAAATATAATCATCGGGTAGTAATGCGGGCACGCCTAAATCAATTTCGGTGCCCTGATGAATCGGTGTGTTTAAATTCACCGCTTTGCCGGATTTAAGTGCTTTAACGGCGCGGTCTAATAATTCAGTATAGAGACTAAAGCCAATTTCCTGAATTTGTCCGCTCTGGTCATCACCGAGTAATTCTCCCGCCCCACGAATTTCTAAATCATGCGTGGCGAGGGTAAAGCCAACGCCAAGGTCTTCTAATGATTCTATGGCTTCAAGGCGTTTAACCGCATCTTTGGTCATTAAGTTTTTAGGCGGTGTAATTAAATAGGCAAAGGCGCGATGATGAGACCGGCCGACACGGCCTCGAATCTGGTGCAGTTGGGCAAGCCCTAATTTATCTGCACGGTTAATCACAATCGTGTTAGCACTGGGTACATCAATGCCACTTTCAATAATGGTTGTACTCACCAGAATATTAAATCGCTGGTGTACAAAATCCAGCATAATGCGCTCTAAATCACGCTCACGCATTTGTCCATGTGCAAATTGAACATTGGCTTCAGGAATTAATTCTTCCAGCATCTTGCACATTTTTTCAATTGTTTTAACTTCATTATGTAAAACATAAACCTGACCGCCACGTTTTATTTCACGCAGGCAGGCTTCGTGAATTTGCTGGTCATTCCACTCAGATACAAAAGTTTTAATAGCATGACGTTGGGTTGGCGGCGAAGCAATAATTGATAAATCACGCATACCCGCCAGTGACATATTTAAGGTGCGTGGAATTGGCGTTGCAGTTAACGTTAAAATATCAACTTCGGCGCGCAGGTTTTTAAATTGTTCTTTATGCTTAACTCCAAAGCGGTGCTCTTCATCAATAATAAGTAACCCTAAATTATCAAAGCCAATGTCTTTCTGGAGTAATTTATGAGTGCCTAAAATAATATCAACTTTGCCGGCTTTTAAATCTTTTATTACCTGATCCTGCTGTTTTTTTGTGCTGAAACGAGACAGGCATTCTATTTTAAAAGGCCAGTCGGCAAAGCGATCTTTAAAGTTTTGAAAATGCTGTTGAGCGAGCAGGGTGGTGGGCACTAAAATCGCAACCTGTTTATTGGCATTGGCGGCTATAAATGCGGCGCGCATGGCAACTTCAGTTTTACCAAAGCCAACATCACCGCAAACCACTCTATCCATAGCTTTAGCTTCTGATAAATCTTCGATCACCATGTCGATGGCTTTTTGCTGATCTTCGGTTTCTTGAAATGGAAAAGCCGCAGCAAACTGATTGTATTCATCAATATTAATGTTATAGGCGTGGCCACCTTTGGCGGCACGCCGTGCATGTATGTCGAGTATTTCAACCGCAATATCGTGAATCTTTTTAGCAGCTTTTTTGCGTGCTTTACTCCAGGTTTCACTGCCGAGTTTATGCTTTGGTGCGTGCTCTTCATCGGCGCCGGTATAGCGGCTAATTAAATCCAGAGATGCCACGGGCACATATAATTTATCACCACCGGCATATTCAATGGTGAGCACTTCGGTTTCAATGTCGCCCACGCTTAATTTTTGTAAACCTAAATAACGCCCCACGCCGTGTTGTTCATGCACCACCGGTGAACCTATACTTAAGTCGGTTAGGTTGCCAATAATAGCTTCTGCATCGCGGGTGCGTTTGCGACGTCTGCGTTGTTGGGTGCGCTCACCGAAAATTTGTGCTTCCGATAAAATACACACATTCGGTGAGGTGCTGTTTAAGCCGCGATCTACTGATGCTACTGCGACACCTAAAGGTTCGTCAGCGTCAGTAAAGGTTTGCCAGCTTTCAAATACATGGGGAAAAAGTCGATGGTCGTGTAGCATCTCTAACAACATTTCACGACGCCCGGTTGATTCCGCAATTAATAAAATGCGCCCGGGATATTCTTTTATGTAACTCACCAGTTTTGTTAATGGCGTAGTGTTTTTATCTTTAGCCAGTAATTGTATTGGTGAGCTGAAATCAAGATCAGTAACAAGACTTCCGGGTAAATTTTTCTGAGTTTGGGTTTGTATTTGTGCAAAGGTTTTTAATGCTTGAAGAATTTCATGGGTATCTAAATATAATGCCTCGGGTTTTAATATTGGGCGCTCAATATCATGGCGGCGCTGTTCATAGCGTTCGGAAACATCCTGATTAAAGGCATCGATATTTTGGTTTAATTCAATGTCTGAACACACAATGGTATTGCGTGGCAGGTAGTTAAATATGCTATTGAGTTCATCAAAAAATAGTGGCAGATAATATTCAATGCCGTTCGGAATAATGGTTTGTGAAACTTCCTGATAAATTTTGCTGGCGGTTGGGTCGCCACTTAACTGTTCGCGGTAACGTGTGCGAAATTCGCTAATGGATTCTTTATTAAAGGGGAATTCGCGTGCAGGTAAAATTTCAATGGATTCTACCGGTTTTAATGAGCGTTGCGTTTCCGGGTCGAATTGACGAATGGTGTCGATATCTGTATCAAATAAATCGATGCGAAATGGCAAATTATGCCCCGAAGGGTATAAATCGATAATCGAGCCTCGAATCGAAAATTCACCGTGCTCCATCACCTGTGAGACACACTGGTAGCCATTTTGTTCGAGGTTTAATCGAAACTCATCCAGGTCCAGCGCCTGATTTTGTTTGAGAATGAGTACCTGCGATTTGATATAGGACTTCGGCGGCAAACGCTGTAATAACGTTGACACGGGTAATATTAAAATATCACCCGACTGCATATCGGATAATTGATAGAGGGTGGTTAAGCGCTGCGAAATAATATCCTGATGTGGGGAGAATATATCGTAGGGCAGGGTTTCCCAGTCTGGCAGCTCGAGTACTTTGCAGTTGCCGGAAACAAAGAAGTTTAATTCATGCTGCAACTGCTGGGCCTGATTAACATCTGCGGTAATGACCAGCAGCGGATTTGATTTTGATAGCGCTAAATCAGCGATCGCCAGCGAGTGTGCGCAGCCATACAACTGGCCATATTGCTTAAGACTGGCTTTTTCAGGGGCCGAAAATAGTGAGAAACTGCTTTGCGAGGTGTTCATAAAAAGAATAGTTTGAGGGCTGAGCCGTGAGAAAAGCTAATTATCCGATAATTCAGGAATATGTAAAGTTATATGTTAAAAATGAGCCAGTATCTGTACTAGAAACAATAGTTTATGCAGAGGAAGACCTCGATATGACCGAATTGTAGTGTGAACTAAAAAAGTATGCGGGTTATTAAGTGTACCTTGGAATAATATGGCTGAAGAACAGGCTTTATATAGAGTAAAGGTATTGGCGGGCTTTAAGTATCTGAAAATGAGCCAGCTTTAATGCTTGGCCAGTGCAGTCATTAAAAATTACGTTTGTGCAAAATAGCATCAGGTGATTTTTCTGATAGATGTATATTGAGACAATGCAAAGAGTATTTTTTTTACGAATTTTTAAATATTGATGTGGCGCAACAATATTTTTTATAAAAAATTAATTAAATTCTTTCTCTTAAGTGCTTCTTAAGATTCCAGTCGTATTATTCACTACAAGATTAAACAATCTATTGATTAAAAAAATATTTACCGAATGATTGAATTAGGTAGAGTTGTGATTGTCTGATTTTTTAAATGGAAATATGGTCAGGGATAGAAGCCAGTTTGTAGTTATTTTAAAGGTCTGTCTTTTGAGTATTGTGTCGAGAATTAAAGTACCCATTGTTTCATCTAGCTGGTTAATGTTAATCAGTTCTATCTATATAGTATCTATTAATAATTCTTTGTTCTGGTCTAAATTCTATCCGCTGACTTCGGGTAATTTGGCGGATAAGTTATTTGTTTGTTTTTCTTTTGCAGCGTTTTTTGTTTTTGTGCTTTATGTGCTCATGTCGTTGTTTAGTGTCAAAGGTTCAACTCGATACGTAGTCAGTTTTCTCATTATATTGTCATCAGTTATAAGTTACTTTATGAACGATTACGGTACGGTAATTAGTTATTCTATGGTGCAAAACCTGGTGCAAACAGATGTTGGTGAAGCATTTGATTTAATTAGTGTTAATTTGTTATTGCATGTTTTTATATTCGGTATTGTTCCCTGTGTTTTTATATGGCTAATTAAGCTTAAGCCGCAGTCAATCACAGATGAGTTTAAAAATAGAGCAGGTGTGTTATTTGTTTTATTTGTTGTAACTTCGTCTACCGTTTATTTTTCGATAAAAGATATAGCGTTTATAGGGCGTGAAAACAGAGAGTTGAGATATTATATTAATCCTGTTTTTCCTATCATGTCAGTTTATAAATATGTTAAGTATTTAAATAAAGATAAAAACAATAAGCTGGAAGAGGTCTATAGTGATGCGTCTCTAGTCACGAGATTAACTGATAATGGAAAGAAAACAGTGCTGGTTTTTGTTGTGGGAGAAACGGCCAGGTCGGTAAGCTTTAATTTAAATGGTTATGAAAAAAACACTACACCATTATTAAATAAACTGTCTATCATTAGTTTTTCAAATACTTATTCGTGTGGTACTGCAACAGCAGAGTCATTGCCCTGCATGTTTTCAGATGTTGAACACGATAATTTCAATATAAAAAAAATACGTCATCGTGAAAATTTATTAGATGCGCTAAAGTATGCGGGTGTTGATGTGCTATGGCGTGAAAATGATTCGGGTTGCAAAGGCGTATGTAATAGAAGTGAAACCGAAGTCATGCATGTGACAGCTAAGTCGAGTTTGTGTCACGGCGATGAATGTTATGATGAGGTTTTATTGCAGGGTTTAAGTGAGCGTATTAAAAATATAAAAAACGATACAGTCATATTTTTGCATCAGCAGGGCAGTCATGGACCGGCCTATTATAAACGAACACCAGAAAAATTTCGTAAATTTCAACCTGAGTGTACATCGAAAGCATTACAGGAATGCTCCAATCAGGAAATAACTAATTCTTATGATAATACAATTTTATATACCGATTATTTTCTGGCTAAAGTGATTGATGTTTTAAAATCAGAGTCTGAAACCGTCAACACGGCAATGATATACATGTCAGATCATGGCGAGTCATTAGGTGAGAGTGGTCTTTATTTACATGGTTTGCCGTATTTTATGGCGCCAGATGAGCAAATAAAAATTCCTTTTATTATGTGGCTTTCGCCGGATATTCAGGAAACTAAAAGCATTAGTGAAGCCTGTTTAGCGAGTAATAGTCATAACGCCTATTCACACGATAATCTAGTGCATTCTGTGATGGGATTGATGGATGTAAAATCTAAAGTTTACAATAAACAATTAGATGTTTTTTCAGATTGTCGTCGAAATGATAAGATATCGGTTGCGGGGTCCGCAGAGGAAATAAAAATAAACAAAAAAAGTTAAATGTTTTAGAATCATATTATCTAATCAAATCATCATAGGCGATAATTTATGGCTAAAACAGGTAACAAAGGCTTTAAGCGCCTCACCAATGCCACAGTGTATTCTTACAAAGGCATTAAATCAGCTTATTTACACGAAGAGGCATTTCGGCAGGAAATTCTACTTCTCTGCATTCTGACGCCCATCGCTTTGTATTTTACCGAAACTTTATCGCAGGCAATAATCTTAATATGCAGCTTACTGTTTGTGCTTATTGTTGAATTATTAAACTCTGCCATTGAAGCTGTGGTTGATCGAATTAGTGATGAGCAGCATGAGTTGTCGGGTCGGGCAAAAGATATGGGTTCTGCAGCTGTGTCGTTGTCACTATTAATTTGTGTGGGTGTCTGGATTGCTGTTTTAATTGATTAATTTACCAAACCGTTACATTATTAATAAACCATTATCACATCACTCTGTAGCGGTTAATAAATGTTGAGCTTGCGAAATTTAGTTATTCCGTGTATTGCGTTTATGTCAATCATGCTATTTACCAATCAGTTCTTTGATAGTTATAGCAGGCTAGAACGTGCAATCTGGAACTCCGGGCATTTTGTTTTGTTTGCTTTAAGTGTGTGGCTTTTATTAACACACACAAAGCTAAAAAATGATGGCTGGAAAAAATTACTCATTATCAGCTTACTGTTTAGTTTTATTATAGGCATGAGTATAGAACTTATTCAGTCTACGATAGGTAGAGATATGGACAGGGCGGATTTGATAACCGATATTCTCGGTGGTTTTTTCGGGTTTTTGCTGGCGGCTACAGCATGGCGAGAGATTAAAGAATCTAAGATAAGACCTTATATCTATATCACGATGGGTTTGGTTTTTCTTATCGCTTTTTATCCTGTTACTCATATATTATTAGATAACTATCGTATGCAGTCAAGGTTTCCGGTGTTGGCTGATTTTGAATCTAGCGCTGAATTACAACGTTGGGAGCATGCAAATGTTATTCGTTTTGAAACCAGTACCGATCATGTTTCTAATGGTGATTATTCTCTTTATGTGAAATTTGGATTATCTCAGTATCCACAGATTTCATTGCTACATTTCCCATCAGATTGGTCTGGTTATGATTATTTAAATTTAGATATTTATAACACGCAGAAAATTCCCACCCGTATTGTTTTAAAAGTTTATGACCGATTGCATAGATTACGCGGATCAGTTTTAAATGATCGTTATAATCAGGTTTTTACACTTAAACCAGGCTGGAATAAACTTCAAGTTTCGCTGCAGCGGATTAAAAATGCACCTGCAACCCGGTTGATGAATATTGATGATATAGCGCTTGTTAGTTTGTTCATAATTGAACCAGAGAAAAGTGTTTCAATCTATGTAGATAATTTGAGTTTATCTATGTAAATCATAATAAGTTTGGCGACTGTTTCTATCGATGTATAGACAGTCATTAAGCAGTTGTTGTAAAGCTCTAGCCTTTATTGCTGATATTTTTAGTACATTGTGTGCTCAACCGTAAATATATGTGAGAAGTATTTAATACGAATTTAAATTAAATGGGTTGCTACTTTCGAAAAATATGGCAGTCTAGTTAAGTGAATTCACCTGTTCATTAAAATTAACTGAGAAATAACTATGCAATTAACTCAACCCGGCATTCTGGTAGAAGAAACAAAAGCAGCACGTTATCTGGAATTCACCATCGACTCAAAATCTGACATTGAAGATGCATTAAAGGCCCTGCAATCGATAGAAATTACAGATAGCATGGTTGTTGGAATGGGGCAGTCTCTGGTTAATGCATTCGGTAAAGAAGTGCCGGGGCTATCTATTATGCCGGCGCAAACAGGCAGTGGTATTGAAGTGCCGTCAACCCCCGTCGCATTGTGGCTCTGGTTACGCGGCACGGATAAAGGTGAAATTTTTCATCGCTCAAGACAAATTGAAAATATGCTGGCACCGGGGTTTGCGTTATTAAATGTCATTGACTCATTTCAATACGATAAAAACCGTGACCTGAGTGGTTATGAAGATGGTACTGAAAACCCGCAGGGTGATGATGCTATTCAAGCCGCCATTGTACAAAATAAAGGTGCGGGCTTAGATGGCAGCAGTTTTGTTGCAGTGCAGCAGTGGCTGCACGATTTCGACAAGTTAGACGACATGTCAGAAGGTGAGCAGGATGATGTTATCGGTCGTCATATAAGTGATAACGAAGAGTTTGATGAAGCACCGGAGTCTGCACATGTTAAGCGTTCAGCGCAGGAAAGTTTTTCGCCTGAAGCTTTTATACTGCGAAAATCTATGCCATTTTCAGAAGGTATGAATGCGGGTCTGGTCTTTGTGGCTTTTGGTCAATCTTTTGCAGCATTTGAAGCCATCCTGAATCGCATGCTGGGCAATGAGGATGCGGTGAGTGACGGTTTGTTTACCTTTACCCGACCCATTAGTGGTGCTTATTATTGGTGCCCTCCAGTTAAGTCCGGTGTGCTGGATTTAAGCGCCATCGGTCTTTAATTAGTCCCTTCTTTAAAAAAAGGGGTTAGGGGAGTTTTAAAGTTATTCAGGTTAAAATGCTGTATTTATTGTGTATTAAAATCGGAGCGTTTTTAAATCCCCTCAATCCGCCATTTTCAAAGGGGGAGGAAAATGGAAAAACATGATATTTTTTATTGTTCTAAGTTTGCGATTTTTTTGGCTTGTTACTCTGGCTTAAAAAGTGAAGGAAACACAAATGCCCATTATCAATAACCAGTTTAAACCAGTCTGGTAGATATATCAGGGAATTTAATTAATACTTCAATTGAAGTGGATTAATGAAAATGTTCTACACTTATTCAAAATCCCGCTGTTTTATTAAATGGCATGACAATTTATTACTGAGGCAGAAATAAAGAATGCTCAGTCAAACACATCTCCGACACAAGCATTACTTCGGGCACCTGCCCTACGCCCTAAAGGGCCAGGCAAAGCCTGTTTAAAATCTTTCCAAAAGATTTTATCGGGAATGACGACACTTTTTAAGCTAACGGGATAGCAGTAAAGGGTAGTTTTTTTATCTGACTCGTAAATAGATGTTGATGTCTGGTTTAAATAACATTTATTAGTTAAGAGCAAATGTATTGTCCAGATGAATTCGTAGTTGTTTTTGATTCTCATGATTTTTAAGGAATTATGAATAACTATATATTTAAAAATGATGAATGAGATAAGGGAAAAATTATGAAAGCATCCGACTTGTTTGTAAAATGTCTTGAGAGTGAAGGAATAGAGTATATCTTTGGTGTACCCGGTGAAGAAAATGCCGATTTTATGGTGTCGTTAGAAAAGTCAGACAAAATAAAATTCATCCTTACTCGCCATGAACAGGGCGCATCATTTATGGCTGAAATATATGGTCGTTTAACCGGCAATGCAGCAGGTTGTTTAGGAACGCTTGGTCCGGGTGCAACAAATTTAATTACCGGTGTTGCCGATTCTAATATGGATCGTGCGCCAATGCTGGTATTAACCGGGCAGGGTTCAACCGAGAGATTGCACAAAGAATCACACCAGATTATGAATGTGGTGCATATGTTCGAGCCGGTAACTAAATGGGCGACAACCATTCTGCACGAAAATAATATCCCGGAAATTATCCGCAAAGCGGTGCGCATTGCGCGCACCGAAAAACCCGGCGCAGTGCATATCGAATTGCCTGAAGATCTGGCCAAAAAAGATAGTAGTGTACAGCCGCTCACGCCACTACGATTTCGTCGTCCTGTGCCGGATGACAAAATTGTTGATCAGGCTTTTGAAATTTTGAAAAAGGCAAAAAATCCCATTATCCTCGCCGGTAACGGTTGTATCCGTAAACGCGCCAGCAAACAGTTACGTGATTTTTGCAATAAAACCGGCATTGGTGTTGTCAGTACTTTTATGGCAAAAGGCTGTGTTGATATGGATGCGGATTACTGTTTATACACTATCGGACTCTCAGCTAAAGATATTGTCAGCTATGCGGTAGATGCGGCAGATGTTGTACTCGCCATTGGTTATGACATGGTGGAGTATCATCCTGAATTGTGGAATGCCAAGGGTGACAAACAGATTATACATATTGACTTTTTGCCGACAGAAATTGATGAACACTATCATCCGGAAACTGAAGTGGTCGGTGATCTTGCGCATGCACTGTGGATGCTTAATGAGCGTGTCGATGCTGCAGGCGGTCTTAAGTTTGATACTACTCAGCAAGCAGTAACACGTCGTGATATGAGCGCTGAACTGGAAATGTACAAAGATGATGACACCAGCGGAATCATTAAGCCACAAAAAGTATTGTGGGATGTCAGGCAGGCAATGGGCCGTAATGACATTGTGCTTTCAGATGTGGGGGCACACAAAATGTGGATCGCGCGTCATTATCAATGCCATGAGCCCAATACCTGTTTAATCCCTAATGGGTTTTGTTCCATGGGTTTTGCTTTACCGGGTGCTATATCGGCGAGTTTGATTAATCCGGATAAAAAAGTGCTTAGCATTTCTGGTGATGCCGGTTTCTTAATGAACGTGCAGGAAATGGAAACCGCAAAACGTCTTAATTTAAATATGGTTGCGATGGTTTGGGAAGACAAAGCTTATGGCCTGATTGCGTGGAAGCAGGAAGCGCATTTTGGTCATCATACTGAACTGTCATTTGATAACCCGGACTGGATGCAGCTGGCCAGTGCTTTTGGCTGGCATGGACACCATGTTACCGATAGTAAAGATCTTAAATCGACGCTCGATACCGCCTTAAATGAGCTGGGCCCAAGCCTGGTTGTGGTGCCGATTGATTACGCTGAGAACATGAAGTTAACCAAGCGACTCGGTGAAATTACCAGCTCGGTTTAGACTTACAAAAATTGCTGCATTTCAAATAAATTTTAGGTGAAAAAAATGCCAGACCATTTCAAACTTTTAATTCCGGGCGCTAAAGCCGATGCAAAAATTGAGGTTACCGCACCCTATGATGGTGCATTAATTGCGACGATTGATACTGGGGGTAGTGATGCCGTAGAGCAGGCACTGGCAACCGCCGACGCATTGTTTCGAGATAAAAAAAACTGGTTAAGTAAAGCGCAACGTATTCATGTTCTGGAAAAAACCGCTGACATTATGCAGTCACGTTTTGATGAACTTGCACTGGAAGCCGCACGTGAAGGTGGCAAGCCACTAATGGATTCTAAAGCCGAAGTTGCTCGTGCGATTGATGGCATAAAAAACTGCGCAGAACTTATTGGTACAGAGCATGGCGAAGAAATTCCCATGGGAAAAAATGCCGCTTCCGTGAATCGTCTTGCATTTACCAGCAGTGAACCGATTGGTGTCGTGGTGGCGGTGAGTGCATTTAATCACCCGCTGAATTTAGCCATCCATCAAATTGGGCCTGCAGTGGCATCCGGTTGCCCGGTGATTATTAAACCGGCGGAAGATACGCCGCTTTCCTGTTTTCGATTAATTAGCATATTGCGCGAAGCCGGCTTACCCGAAGGCTGGTGTCAGGGCATCGTTACCTCTACACACGATACCGCTACACAGTTAGTGACGGATAAACGAGTGGCTTTTTTCAGTTTTATCGGAAGTGCCGCTGTTGGCTGGTTGCTGCGTTCAAAATTAGCAGCCGGTACACGTTGTGCGCTTGAGCATGGAGGTGTGGCACCGGTTATTGTGGCAGAAGATGCAGATATTAAAGATGCCGTACCGTTATTGGCCAAGGGTGGTTTTTATCATGCGGGTCAGGTTTGTGTCTCGGTGCAACGTGTGTTCGCACATAAATCTATCGCCCGGGATTTAGCGAAGTCTTTAGCTGAAGCCGGCGACAATATGAAAGTCGGCGACCCGACATTAGAAGATACAGAAATCGGCCCATTAATTCGTCACAGAGAAACCAACCGTGTTGATGAGTGGGTGCAGGATGCGCTGACAAAAGGAGCAGAACTGATTAGCGGCGGTAAAAAGATTTCGGATAGCTGCTACGAAGCAACCGTACTATTTAATCCACCCGCCGATGCCACGATTTCGAGCAATGAAATATTCGGCCCGGTTATCTGCGTTTATGAGTTTGATGATATTGATGAGGCCATCGCCCGCGCGAATAGTTTGGATGTATCTTTTCAGGCAGCGGTGTTTTCAAAAAATATTGATACCTGCATGTACGTTTACAAACAGATTGATGCCGCCGCCGTAATGGTTAACGACCATACCGCTTTTCGTGTGGACTGGATGCCGTTTGCCGGCTTAAAGCATTCCGGTCATGGTGTCGGTGGCATACCGCATACCTTTGAAGACATGCAGATTAAAAAAATGCTGATGATCCGTTCTCCTTCGCTTTAAGCTAGTTATTTTATGATAAAAATATAATGCAAGCTTTGGACGAATTAAGGGGAAGTAAACTCAACGACTATGGACTGAATGTCCATAGGTTGAATTACAGCGACTAAGTCGTTTCAGGATAAACACTCTGTCATTCCCCAGTGCTAGTGTCGGGAATCTAGTGACTTTGCAATGTTTAAAGTCGCTGGACCTCCGACCAATGCTATAGACATTGGCATTCGGAGATGACAATGATGTGTTTTTATTTTTATACCTATGTTCTTTAATATGTTTTCCTGTTTCCATGGTGACAACATGTGTCACTACACGTTGAATGTAGATTCAATAGCGATTGCTGTAATTTTGTTTTATATGCATTGAGTTGGTTGAGGATTAAAGGCAATCGTTGTCTAATTGTATTCACATCTCATAAAAACTGTCACCTGAGTGACATCACCTTTTTCTTACTTCCAATAAAATACAAACTGTATGATTTTTCGTTAACTTAACACCCAACAGGAAGCAAAAATGACGATACAACAAGTTGAGTTTCTGGTTGTCGGGGGTGGCCCCGGCGGCACACCCGCAGCGATGGCTTTGGCATCCGCAGGTAAATCTGTGATGCTGGTAGAAAAAGGTCAGGGGCTCGGTGGTACCTGTTTATTTGAAGGTTGTATTCCGTCAAAAATACTTCGTGAAACGGCGCGACGTTTACGTGAGTTAAAACAGGCGCAACAGTTTGGGCTTTGTTTACCGACACAGGATGTCAGCGTAAACTGGTCAGCGGTTCAGCAAAGAAAACATTCAATACTTGCAAAACGCAGTCACGCGGCACTGCAAAAAAGTCAAAAACTAACTAACTTAAAAACTTTATTTGGTGTTTGTCGATTACTCGATTCACATTCGGCCGTTGTCAAAACACAGGACGGCGAAGCATTTGAAGTGCATTTTGAAAAAGCCATTCTGGCAACCGGTTCTGTGCCGTTTATACCGCCGATAAAAGGCAGCGATCTTCCCCGTGTTCATGACAGTGAAAGTATTCTGAATATCGATCATATTCCAGAGCGTCTGGTGATTATCGGTGGTGGTCCAATTGGTGTTGAGCTAGGGCAAGTTTTTAATACGCTAGGCAGTGAGGTGAGTATTCTGGAAACCGCATCACGCATTCTGGGCCCGGTTGATGAAGAGCTGGCGGAACGTTTACAACAACGTATGCTGGATGATGGAATTGATATACACGTTAACTGCAAAGTGCAGGGAATTTTGACAACGGGACAAAATGTTTTTGTTGAATATGTAACGGCTGATGGCGCTGAACAGCACAAACTTGCAGATACGGTATTAATGGTAACCGGCCGACGCCCTAATGTTGAAGGGCTGGGGCTGGAAAACACCGGTGTCCAACACGATGCACATGGCATTACGGTTAGCGAAACACTGCAAACTGATGATACCGGTATTTATGCGGTTGGTGATGTAATCGGCCAACCTATGTTTGCCCATTGGGCGACGGCACAGGGTTTAGCATTAGCGCGTCACCTGACAGAGCAACCGGTTAAGTTTCCATTAAAGGAAAACAATAGTGCGGTTATTTTTAGTGAACCGGAAATCGGTATCGCCGGCCTCACAGAACAACAGGCTAAACAGGCTGGCATGAAAATTCAGGTGATACGTTATGATTATAAGCAGGATGCGCGTGCGCAGATAACCGGCAGTGCTGATGGCTTACTGAAAATTATTTTTGATGTAGATAGCCGCCGCATTGTTGGTGTGCATATTTTAGTTGAAGGTGCGGGTGAGTTAATGGGAGAGGCTGCATTGTTAGTTAAAACCGGTGTACCGATAGAAACGATTGCCGGTGCTATTCATCCTCATCCCACCTTGTCAGAATCGTTTGTTATGGCGGTTCGAAATATGCTGGCACAGGCCGCGGCTAAGAATAAATAACAGCACTTTAACAATGATGTTTACAAAAAAATATCTTGCTGTCCGTATGCTTTTGAGTCTGACCCCAATGCTAGTAAGTTAAGCTTTAAGTGCATGATGTTAAAAAATATTAATTGATTTAAAAGTGTGGTCTCCCCCTTAGAAAAAGGGGGATTAAGGGGGATTTAAAAAGCTTCAGGATTTTTTGCTCTATAAATAAAGCGTTTTAACCTGAATGTTTTCAAATCTCCCCCAACCCCTCTTTTTCTAAGAGGGGGGCGACACTCTGTAATTCATTATAATATCAATAACTTATCTCTTAACTTGCTGGCATTGAGTCTGACCCCAATGCTAGTAAGTTAAGCTTTAAGTGCATGATGTTAAAAAATATTATTTAATTTAAAAGCGTGGTCTCCCCCTTAGAAAAACGGGAATACAAATAATGTAATGAACTATCAGATACATCGTGCGTATAGGTAATAACACTGAGGGGGATTTAAAAGGCTTCAGTATTATTTGCTCTATAAATTAAGCCACTGGATTTCTGCCTCCACAGGAATGACTACGGTTGTTAAACATATTGTTAGTTTTTAACTTTATTGACGCTGTTGTCATTTATTCCGGGCAGTGGTGTGGGTCGGCAGGTATTCAGTGTTTCAAAGCTGCTAAGATTATAAAGTGCAACCATATGCTTTACCCTTCGGCCAGGCAGCAAAAAATTAAACAGGAGGAACAACATGCAATTTTCAACTGAACTTGAAGCCACTATAAAAGATATGGTGCAAAAAGGCCGTGGCGTTCTTGCGGCAGATGAAAGCGCGCCCACGATTGCCAAACGCTTTAATGCAATTGATGTGGAATCGACAGAAGAGAACCGTCGTATCTGGCGTAGCCTTCTGGTGACCACGCCTAATCTGGGGGAATATATCAGTGGCATTATTTTATTTGAAGAAACATTGACGCAGAAAACGACTGAGGGAATAACGATTCCTGAAGCTGCATGGTCGCAGGGTATCGTGCCCGGAATTAAAGTTGATAAAGGCAAGATTCCGCTTGCACTGTCAACGGGAGATCTAATCACCCAAGGTTTGGATGGTCTCGCTGATCGCCTGCGCATATATAAACAGCAGGGCGCACGGTTTGCTAAATGGCGTGAAGTTTATGTGATTGCCGGGTCTGATAAGGATGGGCAGGTGCCTAGTCAACATGGTATCGAAGCAAATGCTGAAATGCTGGCCCGTTATGCAGCTGTTTGTCAGGCAGAAGGTTTAGTACCTATCGTTGAACCTGAAGTATTGATGGATGGCTCGCATGATATCGAACGACATGCTGAAGTGACAGAAGCGGTGCAGCATGCCGTATTTGAAGCCTTAAAGCGTCACCATGTTGAATTGGAATTGATGATACTTAAACCGAATATGGTGCTTCCGGGTAAAGACTGCCGACGTGCTGAGCCGCAAGAAGTTGCTGCTGCCACTGTGAAAGTTTTAAACCGTACGGTGCCCGCTGCCGTGCCCAGTATAAACTTTCTCTCTGGTGGGCAAAGTCCGCAGGAAGCTACAGCAAACCTGAATGCCATCAATCAACTGGCAGTCGATGCGCCCTGGCATTTAACCATCTCCTATGGTCGGGCATTACAGCAAATGGCATTACATGCGTGGTCAGGAAAAACAGAAAATATTGCTACAGCTCAGGCCGCTTTGCATAAACGTGCACGCTTAAATCATCTGGCTATGTTGGGTGAGTATCAGGCGGCGATGGAAAATGATTAAAGCTTCATTGACAGGTTAATTTCTGAAGGACTTATATGTATACATCTGAAAAACCGATTGGTTTATGGTCGGCCGTTTCGATGGGCATAGGCGCAATGGTCGGTGCCGGAATATTTGCCTTGCTAGGGGAGGCCAGCGCTATATCCGGCAGTGCGGTTTATATCTCATTTATTTTAGGGGGAATCATCGCCTTATTTAGCGGGTATTCACTCGGCAAACTGGGCGCCCGTTATCCAGCCGCGGGCGGTATTGTTGAATATCTCACACAGGCTTATGGCTCGGGTATGTTTACCGGTTCAATGAGTATTATGTTGTATCTTGCAGCGGTAGTTTCTTTAAGTCTTATCGCTAAAGCGTTTGGAAATTATGCGTTCACTTTTTTACCCGCGCATGTTTCAACGCTATGGCATTACTTTTTTTCTATCGGTATTGTTGTTCTGTTTGTATTTATCAATTTAAAAGGCGCTAAGGAAGTTGCGGTTTGGGAAAGACTGATTGTTGCCTTTAAGTTTTTAGTGTTATGCGTGCTTTCTTTTGCCGGAATTTTTTATATGAATCCAGCATTATTAACGCCGGATAATTACCCGCCCAGTAGCAGTATTTTTTATAGTCTATCAATTACGTTTTTTGCATATGAAGGTTTTCGGGTTATCACCAATACCGCAGAAGATATGCCTGACCCACAGAAAACATTACCAAGAGCAATGATGGTTTCTATAGTGTTAGTCATGTTGCTTTATGTTGCGGTGAGTTTTGCTGTATTCGGTAATCTTTCATCGGATAAAGTTATTGCGGCAAAAGATTTTGCACTTGCAGAAGCCGCATTACCTATTTTTGGTCACGCGGGTTTTGTTGTGGTTGCTATTGCCGCATTAATCTCTACTGCATCATCGATTAATGCAAATTTATATGCGGTCACGAATGTAACCTATCAACTGGCAAAATACGGAGAATTACCTTCGGTATTTGGTGAGCCGATAGGGCATAGCAGGGAAGGTTTACTAATTAGTGGTGTGCTCGTCGTTATACTATCTGTGTTATTTGATTTGTCTGAAATAGCGGCGATCGGTTCCATCTCAATTTTAGCAGTGCATGCCATAACCCATATTGGTCATATAAAAATAATTGCAGAAACCGGGGCATCGCGTACGCTGGTTTTTCTTGCTGCGATATTCAGTTTTTCTGCTATGGTTCTTGCATTAGTCTATGTCAGTAAAGAGTCACATCAGGTAATAACTGTGCTGGCAGGTTTTGTTGTTTTATCGGCACTGACCGAGTTTGTCATGCAGAAGGTTTTGCTACGGAAAATCAGATCAAGAGTTGAATAACTTGTATACTTAAACAACAAAAACTTAGGTGGAAATAAAAAAGAGGAAAGAAAGGGGCCGGTCTTTCCATGCATTCACTATTATTCAAGGAATTATTTATGAAGAAATTATTAATTTTACTATTATGCATTTTAATGCCGTCAGTGTTATTTGCTGATGATTTTGATGATGACGATGAACTTGAACGGATGGAACCAGCCATAAAAGCAGTTGTTGATGTTAGCCAGTATCATCCTTCTAAAATATCAATAAAAAAATCAATATTAAAAATTATCCTGAAGAATAACTGGGTAATTGTAGAGCATAGTAAAAACACTATAGTTGCTAAGTACAAAGTAAACGTCCAACAAACCACACCTAGCCCTTAGGTAGTTTTTCTGTCAGCTCCACATTCCACGGCATTAAGTCTTTCATATCCCCAGAATACCCCGGTAACTTCTCAAATAATAATTTCAAATAA
>Ga0316205_10000566_pt1 | contig 65488 bp, 57 predicted proteins | sample 3monthpyrite_MG_FD_204941 | JGI IMG/M metagenome (GOLD analysis project Ga0316205, IMG submission 204941) | Microbial mat bacterial communities from mineral coupon in-situ incubated in ocean water Damariscotta River, Maine, United States -... | ecosystem: Environmental > Aquatic > Marine >...
CCATCGACGGTGTGCAGGATGGTGCCCCCCCCTCCCACGGCCCATCCGCGCAGCCCCTTATCGAGAAACTGCACACTGTTGAGCCAGCTCGAAGCTCCGCTGGCCTGCGGTGCCCATGACTTGCCGCCATCGACGGTGTGCAGGATAGTGCCAAGGCCTCCCACGACCCATCCACGCAGCCCCTTATCGAGAAACTGCACACTCCTGAGATAGTTCGAAGTCCCGCTGGCCTGCGGTGCCCATGACTTGCCGCCATTGACGGTGTGCAGGATCGTGCCCTCGGTTCCCACGGCCCAGCCGCGCAGCCCCTTATCGAGAAACTGCACACTGTTGAGCGAACTCGAAGTTCCGCTGGCCTGCGGTGCCCATGACTTGCCGCCATCGACGGTGTGCAGGATAGTGCCACCGCTTCCTACGACCCACCCGCGTTGCCCCTTATCGAGAAACTGCACACTGTTGAGATAGTTCGACGTTCCGCTGGCCTGCGGTGCCCATGACTTGCCGCCATCGACGGTGTGCAGGATGGTGCCATCGCCTCCCACGGCCCATCCGCGCAGCCCCTTATCGAGAAACTGCACACTTTGGAGCCAGTCCGAAGTCCCGCTGGATTGCGGCGTCCATGACTTGCCACCATCGGCGGTGTGCAGGATGGTGCCATCGTCTCCCACGGCCCAGCCGTTTAAGGCATCAGAAAAATATACAGCTGATAAAGTAACTGCAGTATCCAGTTTTGGCTTTAGTAATGGGTCTGATTTTTTTGAATTATTTCTCTTTTTATCGCTATTGGTTTTGTCTGATTTTAATTGATTCGGTGGAACTGCTTTATCGCTGGATTGGGTTTGAGTCTCGCGGGCGCTTTCAGCCGCATAAGCCTGACTAAAAAAATGCCAGCTGGCATTATCACTACTTTTTTGGGTTTGAATTTGAGCTGATTCGTTCTTCGGTGTAATAGACTGTTGCTGCCAGCTTATTCCGCCATTATTGCTGTGCAAGATCAGTCCATTATCTCCAACCATCCAGATGTTTTTACCATCGGGCAAAACAAAAACATCATTAATATCAGATGTAATAACGGGCAACCGGGTAAACGCATTCCGCTCAAGCGGATACTGCCACCAGTCCTGACTTAAAAAAGCTTTGGCTTTAAATGGGGTGGGAAATGGCTCCTGAGTAAATGCCAGCAGCGTACTCAGGGTAAAAACAAATGCCGCAAATAAAAATAGCAGTTGCCGGGGGCTTAAAAAATTCAGTCCTCTGCGTTGTGATTTTTTAAACGTGGCTTTTTTTCTTATGGGTGCAGACATCATTCATTCCTATGATGGAGTCTGGGATTGTTTTTACATACAGTTTGCGGGTTTATGAATTCACTGTCAATTTTTCAGGGAGGGCGGGTCAATCTTAAAACAGAAAAAATAACCAGCTGGCTTTGCATCGCAAAAAAACCGTTAGCTAATGCTAACCTTAACACCTGCAGATGTGTCTTATTACTAACTGAAGTTAGTTATATTGCTTAACTCAGGTGAACCGGCTTCGTGTTTTTTAGTCATTTTTATCAGAAAATTTTCCAGAATAGGCCATTTCCAGTTTTATAATAGATGCAAGAAAATCTTCGTCCAGTGTCAGCCCGGAGGTTAATAGCAGGTTTAATTCAGTTCTTGCATCATGAATGATTAGTTTAAAGACATCCAGATAATTGTCTGACAGGTCTGTTTTCTGTAAAGTATCCAATAATGATTTTTCAAATTCAAGATATAAGGTTGAGATGTCAATAATCTGGTTATCAATATTATCCCGCATCGCTTCAAAAGATAAATGTGTTTTACGAAATATTTTATAAATATTTTTGCGCAATGTCAGAAGTTCTATATCTTTATGTAAGGCCTGAATGCGAGAGTTGGCTGCGACGGAGATGATATTAATAAAATCTTTAATCTGTTCGGCTTTAATGGTTTCAGAAAGGGGTAATTTTTTTGCCAGAAAACTAATGTTGCTCATATTCAATAATACATAATCATCACGTTCAATTCGTTCGCCCTGATTTTTTAACTTATCAATAATTTGTTGGTTTATATCATGGTAGGCATCATCAAGAGAGTGGGTTAATGTGTGTTTATCCGTTATTATTTCGACGGTGACTTCTAAATTGAGTTTGTCGACAGAATGAAAAATTGAGGCTATAACATCACGATAATCATTTGCAGAAAAACTTTCTTTAAAAAAATCTAATAAACTCTCGTTGTTTTCTACATCCTGAGCCGCGTGTTCATTAAGCGGGTCAGGTAACCCCGTAATTCGTTGCTTTAACGCTTCCAGCTCCTGTTGCTGCTCTAAAAATGCGAGTTTTTCTTTTGTCTCGATTAACTCGGTATGTGCACTAAAAAAATTTTTCTTAAAAACTTCCAGGTTAGTTACCCTGTCTTTCAGGTACTTGTTTTCATGGCGAAGTTTACCTTCCTCTGTGAAGGCTATATTATTTTCTGTGTTTGGCCTGTAATCACTCATTAACTATCATCCAGAAATATTAAACAGTGTTAAGGAACGATGTTTTAATTATGGCGCAATTGCTCAATACAACATATAAAAATGAAAAATATATACAAATATATTTCGAGGGGGGTAATGTATATATAGTATATATTTGAGTTGAAGGATGGAAAATGTGAGAGAAAAATCAACAGGCCTCCGTGCCTGTACACTGCACTATACTAGGCTAGACTAGACTGGTCCTGCTGCGCACAAATGGTCTGCGCAATTTCTTTACAGTCATCACTCATCACATATAAATATGTCGGCATAACCGATTCTGCTGTCGGCATCGTATCCGGGTTTTCACCGGGAAATGAGCGTACACGAAACTGTGTTCTTACCGGCCCGGGGTTAATCGCATTAACCTGCACCGAATTGTTTTCCGTATCCAGTTCATCACCAATCACTTTCATAAAGCCGGTAATGGCATCTTTTGACACCGCATAGGCGCCCCAGTAAGCGTGGGTTTTATCGTCGGTGGTGAAGATGATTTTTGAACCGGCGGTTTCACGCAGCAAAGGCAGTAGCGCGCGGGTCATTATAAACGGGGCGTTTAAATTCACCTGCATCACTTTATACCAGAGATCAATATCGTGTTGCTGAACCGGGCTGGTCACACCAAATATTGCCGCGTTATGTAGCAGACCATGTAGCCCACCAAATTGTTCTTTAAGGGTATCAGCCAGATCTTCATAATCTTTCGGCGTGGCACCTTCCAGGTTCAGCGGGTAAATCGCCGGCTCCGGGTAACCTGCATTCACAATATCATCGTAGGTTTTTTCGAGCTTTTTAATAGTGCGCCCAAGCAGCACCACGGTGGCACCATGTGCGGCATAGGCAATAGAGGCTGCCTGGCCGAGCCCGTCACCGGCGCCGGTCACGAGTATGATTTTGTCTTTTAAAAAGTCTGCCTGTGGCTGATATTGCATGTGTGCCTCGATTTATATTTGGGAGCTTATTAATAATTGTGCGCATTCTACACCAGAGCGTAGTGCACCTTCGAGTGTTGATGGTAGCCCGGGGGCATTATTTTTCTCGATATACACATAATCACCGCACAATTTGAGATTGCTCAAGTTTGTTTGGGTGCCAGGGCGGTGCTGATCGATATCGGGGTGGCATTGCAAGGCCGCGCGTTTCTCGGTAATAACCTGGCTGGCGTGTAACGCTGGCAGGTTTTTGATGGCATTGGATAATTCAGCATAAATAGTTTGCACGAGCTCTGCTGTGTTTATTGTGGTAACCGGGGCGCTAATGACTACTGCAAGCACATCATCGTGGCCGCTACTGCTGCGTTCAAACACCCATTCGCTGGTGCCATTCAGAATGCCGATCATGGGGTAGGGTAGAGACACGGCTTGTTCGAACTGTAAATAAACCGTACACACCGGTTCATAGTTAAGTTGGCCTATCTGCTCGCAGGTTTTTTGGCAGCGTGCAATGTTGGCTAATAATTTTTGGGTAACGTTGGCGGGTGTTGCCAGAATAACGTGATCAAATGTTAATGTTTCATCCGCGACGATTATCGATTTAATTTGTGCACCATCAACATTAATTTTTTGAGCTTTGCTGCGGGTTTTTATATTACCGCCGTGCTGCAAAATAAATTTTTCTGCCAGCGCAGGAAATACCTGACTTAAGTCGGTGGTTGGAATTAATAAATCAGTAAAATCCGCAGGCGCATTAAAGGTTTGTTGTAATACGTTTTGAAATGCTTTTGCCGATGCTTGCTGCGGGTGCGTAGTTAAGGCTGCAAGGCAAACCGGCTTGAGCAAATTTTCAGTATAACTTTCGGGTAACTTTGCCCGACTTAACCACTCGCTTACCGAGCAGTCATTTTTTATTTCGGTGTTTAATAATTTATTGAATCGAATTAATAATAAAAATTTTTCTTTTAGTGAAAGGCTGGGGGTATTTAATACGCCAAATAATAAATGCAGTGGAGCGGGATAAGTGGGTAATTGTAAATCAAATTCAGTAGCGCCGGTTTGCGCATCGAGCATTAACATGCGATGGGGGATTTGCTTAAATAATTTTTCAGTATCAGCCCCGATGGTTTTTAAAAGTTGCAGCATTTGTTGGTAAGCACCAATCATTAAATGCTGGCCGTTATCTACGGTTTTATTATTCCATTGAATGCTGCGTGCCCGTCCGCCGAGTTGGGGTGATGATTCGAACAGGGTGACATTGTAATTTTGCTGGCAGAGTTCAACTGCGCAAGCAAGGCCAGCCCAGCCACCGCCTATAATGGCGACACTGGGTTGAGGGTTTGACGGGAATGACGATGTGTGTTTATCTGTTTTTTTGGACATTGAATTTTATTATTAAATATTTTTCAAATAAAGCTTATAGCGTTTTTTCTCGCGCCGCGATGCACGCCAGGCTAACCAGAGTTTACGTGCTGGGGTGAGTTTAATCCGATGCTCTAACACTTTAAATTCATCATTTTCAATTTCATCCAGCAACGACAAATAAATCTCCGCCATAATTAAACCAATGTGCTGCGAGTACCGGTCTTCTTCGGGTAATGCATTAAAGGCTTTTTGATAATACTCGCGGGCACGATCAGCCTGATATTGGAACAGTTTTTTTACCGCATCGCTGGTGACAGGTTGCGTTAAGTTTTGCTGGCTTACCCCGAATTTTTCTAACTCATCCTGCGGAATATACACCCGTCCGCGTTCCGCATCTTCGCGCACATCGCGTAAAATATTGGTGAGCTGAAAGGCCATGCCTAAATCGTGGGCGTACTTTAAGGTTGCACGATTATTAAAGCCAAATATTTCAGCGCTTAATAAACCCACAACACTGGCGGCGCGATAGCAGTACAGCGATAAATCTTTAAATGTCGCATAGTGATGAATGTCTAAATCCATTTCCATGCCGTCGATAATTTCCAGTAAGTATTCTTCGGCTAAATTAAAATCGCCGAGTAAATCCTGTAATGCCAGCGTTACCGGGTGCGATGCTTCACCGGCATACAGTTTAGCTATTTCAAGTCGCCACCAGTTTAAAGTTTGGCGGGCAACGGTTTCATCTTTACACTCGTCAACCACATCATCCACTTCCCGGCAAAAAGCATAAAGTGCAATTATGGCGCGGCGTTTAAGCTCAGGTAAGAACCGAAAGCTGGCATAAAAGCTGGAGCCACTGGCAGCGGTTTTTTCCTGGCAGTATTGATCGGGTGTCATATTTTAAGCGTAGTTATTTTTTAGTTTTAGCGGCAGCGGCTTCGGTTTTTTGTGTTTGTTCAGCAGGAGCGGATGACGTTGATGCAGCTGTTTGTGCGCGCACTGCTGCAATCACTTCATCGGTGATATCAATTTCAGGGTTAAACCAGATGGTGGTATTGTTTGTGGTGACCACAATATCAGCGCCACGCTTGCGTGCAATTTTTTCTGCAATGGGTTTTATATTTGAGCGTAACTGTTGAATTAAAGCCACTCTATATTGTTGAGATTTTTGTGTAGCCAGCGTTTTTGATTGCTGCATTTTCTTGTTAGCTTGCAGGATGAGCTGCTGTAATTGTTTTTGCTCTTCTTTGGATAGCTTCTTGCCCATTTTTTTCTTTTCACTGTCCAGTTGCTCGTTCAGCTTATTTGAAATAATGGCAAGTTGTGAATTGAGTTCCTGATTGGCTTTTTCTATTTGTTGCTTAATAATATCAGCCTGACCAGTAGCTTTGGCGATAGCATCTAAGTCTAAAATAGCGGTAGATGAACGAGATTGCATCTGGTCGCAGGCGCTAAGAGATGAGAGTAGCAATACGATAACAGCTAATTGTTTAACCATGGCTTATTCCTTGTGTGTAAATTTTAAAGCGAATTAGAGGATGGGCGTGACTATACCATGCCATCTATAAAAAATAGATATTTTGTGTCATTTTTAGTTCTTTAAAACGATAGTTAAAAGCGAGTGTTATCCTGTTAGCTTGTCATTCCTGCGAAGGCACACTATTGTGCGGAACGATGCTTAAAAAGAGAACTAAGCTGTTAATATTTATTGGTAAAAATCATTTAAATGAATGGTTTGACTGAAATAATGAAAAACATACAAACCTGTCATCTCCAAATGCTTGTGTCGGAGATCCAGCAACCATAGGTACTGCAAAGTCACTGTATTCCCGCTACAAGCACTCGGGAATGACAAAAACTTTATTTCGGCTATTAGTATGCGGAGGCAGGGACCCAGTGACTTATTTCCCCCGCAATGCCTTCCAGAAAACCCACAGCCAGTCATTAACATCAAGTCGAGGTCGGCTAAAAACATTATCAGTCTGTTTGTCGAGCTTGAGTAAAATGCGTGAGCCACCCGCAATAATCAGGCGTATCTCAAACCCAAACCGGCCCTTAAGTGATTTACCCAGTGGTGCGCCACCCTGTAATAATTTATGTGCACGTTCATATTGTTTGCGCATCAGAATTAGCATCGGGCCATCGGTGCGCTGACTTCTAAAATAAGTTTCATTGACGAATGCGGCTTTAATTTCATCCTGCGGAATATAGATGCGATCCAGCTCGTTATAGTCCTGCGCTATGTCCTGATAAAAATTAATCAGCTGCAATGCACTGCAAACAGCATCGGATTGTGCGAGGGTTTTACGGTCGGTTTGCCCGTATAAATGCAGCATTAAGCGCCCAACCGGGTTTGCCGAACGCCGGCAATACTGCATCAGTTCGCCAAAATCTGTGTAACGTTTTTGGCTGACATCCTGTTTAAACGCATCAATTAAATCAATGAATAGCTCTTTTGGGAGTGCGAACTTTTGCACACAATCGGCCAGTGCAATGAATACCGGGTCATTATCCTGATTACCTGCGTAAAGCTGCTCAATTTGCTGGGCGAGTTGTTCAAGTTTAGCTATTCGTTGCTCATCGCTTAAATTTCCCTCATCGGCAAAGTCATCCGCACGCCGCGCAAAGGCATAAATAGCGGCGGTGGGCAGGCGCATTCTACGGGGTAATATCCATGACGCTACGGGGAAATTTTCGTAGTGATTTTTAGATATATTAAGGCAGTGCTGATAGGCTTGTTTGGTGTTCATTAAAACTAATCGGGCTGAAAGGGTGGCAGAATAGTATAATCTCGCCATGAAGTATGCAAACCTGAATTATGCAAAACTGGTTTGGCGTGATGGCCAGCCTTATAGCCCAGAATTTGATGATGTTTATTTCTCGGTGGACAATGGCATCGAAGAAACTGAGCATGTGTTTATTAAACATAATCAGTTAATCGAGCGCTTTACAGATCATACTAGTGACTTTTTTTGCATTGCTGAAACGGGCTTTGGCTCAGGTTTAAATTTTTTAGTTGCGGTGAAACACTGGCTTGAATTGAGTCGTCCTGAGCAGACCCTGTATTTTTATTCGGTAGAAAGCACGCCATTTTCAATTGATGATTTAAAGCTCGCCCATCAGTCATGGCCAGAGCTAGGGTATATTGCTGAAGCATTACAGCAGCAATATCAGGTTGCCAGTGAAGGCTATCATTTTTTCGAATTGTTTAATGGTCGCGTAAAACTGCTGTTAATGCTAGGGGATGTGCAAGCCATGCTGGCGCAAATGCAGGCACCGGTAGATGCCTGGTTTCTGGATGGTTTTGCGCCGGGCTGTAATCCGGGAATGTGGAGTGAAAGTGTTTTTTCACAAATTCAACGCTTAAGTCAAACAGGCACGACGTTAAGTACGTATACTGCTGCGGGTTTTGTGCGCAGAGGGTTAATCGAAAAAGGCTTTGATGTTAAAAAAGTCAGTGGCATCGGTAAAAAACGCCATATGTTGGCGGGGCAATTTACAGGTGAAAATAAGGCTGAATTTTTATCGCAACAGCCCTGGTTTGAACATGTGCCGCAAGCAAATACAAAACAACGAAGCATTAGTATTGTAGGAGCAGGCATTGCCGGCATCAGCAGTGCATGGGCTTTAGTTAAGCGAGGCTTTAAGGTTGAAATTTTTGATGCTGGCAGCGAATTAGGTGCACAGGCATCGGGTAACCCCCGTGGCATGATTATGCCACGCTTGAGTTTGCAGGATTCTGCAGACGCGGAATTTTATACCTCGGCGTATTTTTACGCACTGCGTTGTTTGCAGCAATTAGACCCGCAGCAAGTGAGCTGGCAGCAAACCGGTGGTATTCAGCTGCCTAATAGTGAGCGCATAAAAAAACAGATAGTCAATTACCCGCAGGATGACTCATTAGCACAAATACTCAGCGCTGAAATGGCGAGTGAAAAATGTGGCTTAACAATTAATGACAGTGTGCATTACTTTCCATTAGCTGCTTGCGTGTATCCGAAAATTCTACTGCAGAAAATGATTGATGAAATGGGTGATGCTTTAACGATTCATTATAACGTCCATATTGAATCAATAGATTATACTAACCCGTTATGGCAATTAAAAAATACCCGCAGTGAAGTGCTGCATGAAACATCGCAGCTTATTCTGGCAAATGCCTGGCAGCTTAAAAAATATTCTCAACTTGAGCATATAGATTTACAGCCTGCACGGGGGCAATTGAATTGTTATCAGGCAAACAGTGTCAGTCAAAAATTAAAATTGCCCGTGTCATTCGATAATTACTTAATGCCGGAAAATAATTCACAGCACGTGAGCGGTGCCAGCTTTAAGCTGGATGATTGTAGTACAGAATTAAGGCAGGCAGAAAGTACATCGAATTTATCAGCGATTAATCACTGGTTTAACGAACTGTTTTCAGAAAAAGATATTGTGGGTGGCAGGGCATCAGTGCGAGCGCTAACGCCGGATAGAATCCCAGTCGTTGGATGTGTTGCAAAACGCGCTCAATTATTAAACGATTATGCCGATTTATATAAAGGAAAACCTGTGTATAAGTATTCCACGTGTGAAAATCATCCCGGCCTGTATGTGAATAGTGGTTACGGTGCTCGAGGATTTAGCAGTGCATTTTTATCATCAGAGTTATTAGCTGCAATCATTTGCGATGAACCCTTGCCGGTATCAAAGCGAGTGGGTTATGCTTTGCACTCGTCACGGTTTTTAATTCGTTCTTTAAAAAAGAGAAGGTTTAATGAAAAATAGTTTTATATTAGTGCTAATTTTAATGAGTTTTATGGTGACATCATTTTCGGCGCAGGCAAGATGTGAAGATGAAGCAAAGCCAGGGGTTAACTGGACAGGCTGTGATAAAAGTAATTTAGACTTAAGTGGCGTTGATTTACAGAGTGCGGTATTGCGTCGAGTTAATTTCAGTAACAGCAACTTATCTAAAGCACGCCTCCAAAATGCAGACTTAACTTTTGCAGTGCTTACAAAAACAAATTTCACACGGGCAAGAATGGAGCGTGCACGGGTGAACAATGCACTGATCAGTCAGGCTGATTTTTCATCAGCTGTCCTGGATGAGGCGCGTTTTAGTCGAGCAAATATAAAACAGACCCGTTTCACTGCGAGCCGATTAAATAAAACAGATTTTTACGAAGTGAAAGTTGAGCAGGGCATGTTTGAAAAGGCGCAGCTGGAGAAGGCTAATTTTAGTCGGGCTAAATTAATGGATGCCAATTTTAGTGGTATTACGGGTGAGGCTGCAGTTTTTAATCAGGCGAATCTGGAAGGCGCTAACTTTAGCAACGCTATTTTAAAGGGCGCTAAATTTGTTGATGCAAGTCTATTGCATGTGAACTTTAAAAAAGCCGATTTGAGTGCGGCTTCTATTCAGGGCGCAGAAATAGATGATGCAATTTTTGACGAGGCCAGGTTGAGTAGTACAGTTTGGGTTAAGTATCAGCGTTGTCGTAATGGGTCGGTTGGAATATGTAAATGAGTTTTTTCATGAAATTTTATTTTTGAAATCAGAAAAATTAACGTATTTAATTTTTTTGTGGATTTAATGCCTGTTTAAAATATTCAATGCGTTTCAAATTAGTGCCCATATCACTATGCCCGACTCGTGATGCCGAACGAATATGTATCAACTGATTGTCTTCATCAAGCCGTATTTCAAAATCATCCACATATCTAAAAATGCGTGATGTGTAAGTAGCGGAGATATAGTTACTGCGGGTGTCGATAATTTTCCCGCCAGTTGCTTCGATGGCTTTTGTTATGTCATTAATACTTATTGATTTAGAGGCGGCAGGCTCAGTAAAATGTGCGTTATCTTGCGGGAATTCTGTGCAGATACAATTTGGTTTTTTTGAGCAGGCTGAAAGCTTTGAATTAACTATGCCATTAGCTGATCCAGTTTGAGATTTGAAGCCTAAATAAAAAAAATAAATTAAACTCAAAGCAAAGATGGAGATAGAAATAATTAGCACTATTTTCATTGTGGTAATTTTGCCCTTAGATTAAAATTTTGTAGGAGTTAGCTTTAGCTGACGAAAAGATGCAATGCGAAGCGCACCGATTATATTTTTAACAACTCGCTTCGCATCGTAGTTTTAATCGCCAGCTGAAGCTAGCTCCTACACAAAGCTTGTCAGCTAAAAGTATCAATTCGATTTTTTAACAAACTCAGTCAAAATCACAATGCGTTGGCCTTCAACCCGGCCTTCTATATGCGCAGCATTATCCGCAACCAGTGAAATTCCGCGCACTGCCGTGCCACGTTTGGCGGTAAAGTTTGCGCCCTTTACATTCAGGTCTTTAATTAAGGTTACAGTGTCGCCGGCTTCCAGCACAGCACCGTTACTGTCTTTGTGCACAACGCTATCTTCTGTGGATTCACTGATGCCAGCTTTCGCCCAGTTGAGCACATCATCTTCGAGATACAGCATATCGAGCAAATCCACTGGCCAGCCTTCCGCGCTTAAGCGGGTTAACATACGCCATGCCATTACCTGTACTGCGGGTATTTGGCTCCACATGCTGTCATTCAAACAACGCCAATGGTTTGGGTCAGTTTGTTCAGGATTTTCAATTTGATCTTTACAGGTGCTGCAAACCAGCACGCACTGGTCGGCGCTGCCATCGGATGCAGGAGGTACTTCGTAAACATTGAGATTTTCTGTGCTGGTGCATAATTCGCATTTAGATTCGCTGCGGGTCTGTAATTCGTTCTCGGTGCTCATAAAGTTTTGGCTCGTTAATTCTGTTTAATGTATTGGGTGAGTATTTTATCAAGATGGTTGGCAAACTCCATTCTATCACTTTTACTTAAGGCCGGTGGTCCGCCGGTATCGACTCCACTGGAGCGCAGGGTGTCCATAAAGTCGCGCATATTCAGGCGTGATTTAATATTGGCTTTTGTATAAAGCTCGCCGCGGGGGCTGAGGCAGGTGGCACCTTTCTCAATGGCTTCATCGGCCAGCGGAATATCACTGGTGATGACTAAGTCACCACTATTTAGACGTGCGACAATTTCATTATCGGCAACATCAAAGCCGTGGCTAACCTGCATAAAGTTAATCAGCTTTGAAGATGGGATTTTCATGGCATGATTGGCTACCAACGTCATATTGATTTTTGTGCGCTCGGCTGCTTTAAATAAAATTTCTTTTATGACAACGGGGCAGGCATCGGCATCGACCCAGATTTTCATGTATAGCTCCGTGATATTATTTTAATTTAACAGGGGCGTCATTTCTGATGCTTTTTCAGGAATCCAGAGTTTTTGCATTGCTTAAAGTTACTGGATCCCAGCTACAAGCATGCTGGGATGACGATGTTTGTTATTTGCTTTGACGATTTTTAGTTTTTGACGCTGTTGTTTTTATTCCGGACAGTAGTGTGTCTTTGCAAGTATGGCAAAGTTATTGTTTAAATGAAAAGAGCTATTTTAAAGCACGCACCAAATTAAGCAATTCCTCCGAGTCCCATTCGCGCCCGCCAATGGCGCGATAAACAATGCGTCCTTGTGGGTCTATGACAAAGGTGGTGGGCAGGCCTTTAATTGGCCATCGGCTAATTTCTTCGCCTGACTGGTCTAGCAAGATCGTGAAGTCGATGGGATAGTCACCGGTGAATGTAAAAATGGTGTCTTCATCTTCCCCCACATTAACTGCAATCATTGCTATGCCCTGAGATTTTATTTTAGCCCAGGCACGATTCATTGATGGCAGTTCTTCACGGCAGGGCGGGCACCAGGTAGCCCAAAAATTTATGATTACGGCCTGGCCTTTGTAATCAGATAGCTTATGTGTTTTTCCGTCCATGTCGGGTAACTGAAGATTGGGTGCCAGTGGTTTATTTTTTAACGGCGTTATGAGTTGCTCTGCATTGAGGGTGTTACTGAATAAAATTAAAAGACTTAAACAGAAAATTGTAAATTTATATTGTTGCATCGGTTTACCTGATTTGTTATCGAATGTGTTTAATTAACTTTTTGGGCAGCTTATGTTTTTAATCCACGCACGGTTTCTTTGATCGTTGTTTTTCCATTCAATATATAAATCAAAAGTACTGCCGGGTTTTGGCCCAAAGCTAATCATTCCCCAGTTATAGTCGCCGCTGGGCTCGAAACTTTGTTCGGTGGGAAATGTTGCCCAGCGAAATGCAAGTTTGGCAGCGGGTTTGAGGTTTGAGTTTGTCCATTGTTTCTGCCAGTCTTCTTTTAGTTTTATAGGCTGAGTTTTTTGGTCGGTTTTAATTTTCCAGTTTTTTAGTGAAACCTGGATGCTCTGGCTTTTGTCTTTTGAGTTATTACGACTAATGGTTTGAAACACACAGCTATTGGCAATGTCATTAGTGATGTTTTTGGGGAAACCTCTGGCTTCAAAAAAACTACGGGTTTGGTCGGGGAGGCGTTGAATGAGTTTGAGCTCAAAATTATGCTCGATGAATTTCCATTCGATTAATTGTGTTTCGGGTGAAATAGTTTTGGTGATTTCTGCCTGTGAAACTTGCCAAAACAATAGACTGAATATAAAACTTAAGTGCTGGATTTTCATATGAAACTCATTGGTTAAAATTCTTCTCATCCTCGAATGTTTATATCAAAGACCCGGTGTTTCTATTCTGTCAACGCTACTGGATTATAAAGCGCATCCTTGCACTTTACCCTGCGGGCCATGCAGAGCATGTTTAAATTTGATCCAGTCAAATTTATCCTGCCGTCGCTGGTATGACACGCTATGGCTTTTTAGCTATAAAGAGACCTTTGCACGATAGAATCACAAGTAAAAATGGCTAAAATCTCACTGCGTTTGCTGCCTCAATCAGTAAAATTTTAGCGCATTTTTCTTTTGCGCCTCTATCGTGCAAAGGTCTCATAAAGCATCTCGCATTAACTGTTCATTAAAACCATGAATAATTTCTTTATTAATTATTACCAAAGGAGTGCCCCTGCCACCTAATAAATAAAACATCTTCATATGTTTTTCAGATTTTTCAATATCATATTCGGTAAAGGGTAAATTATGTTTTTCAAAAAAGGCTTTGGTGATTATGCAATAGGGGCAGCTTTGTGTGCTGTACATAATAATGACTGGTGGGTCGGCTTTGGTGAGCACGACCGGCTCATCAGAAAGCATTTGAGTGGCAAACTTTTGCACCAGAAAAAAACCGCTAAAAAATAATACAAAAATTATAACAATAGGTTGCTTATAAAATGCGGTTTTTTCAGAAGGTATTTCAGTCTGCGTATCGGCGGTCGATTTTATATCGGGATTTTTGTTTTCAGAGTTCATTAATCTTAAATCACTTATCCGTGGCTTTTCATTGCAGCTTCATACTTAGCTTCTACTTCATTTATTTTATCGGCGGCAATAAAGTCTTTCCATTTTTGCTGCGGAATATTGGACATGGCAGTGGCGACATAATCAGCGCATTTTGGACATTTAAAAAAGAAGGTGTGTTTATTTTGGCAGGTGTGGGTGTCAATTGCGTAGTCGTCTAGCTCAAGATCGCAGTTGCACTTTTTGCAAAATCGTGGGAATTCGTAGTTTTCGTGGTCCATGGTTCAATTACTCATTAAGTCTATCTGACTAATGTAACAAATATTGCCCATGAAATAACCTGAAATATGCAGGTTTAATATTGTGCAGGAGGCAGCTAAAGCTACCTCCTGCAAATATTCAGCCATCGCGCCCGTCAACGCGACCAGTCAAATACATTGGCGCATATTTAACAAACCAGATAGACAGGCTAATCAGCCACAGTGCTGCGGCGATTAAATTAAAATTATTACTCAGTAATGCATCATTAAATAAAAGGTCGGATAACACGCGGGTGATGGCCGCTAGTTGCAGTCCAATAAAAAGCCCCCAGCTGATTCGATCTAAAATCAGCATTCTTCCGGAATGCCCCAGTGTTACCCGTGACGCCATCGCAATCAGCAGGGAGGCAAAGAAGCCGATGGTGATGGCGTGCAGGGGCGAGCGCCCCAGTATAAAATCGCCAGTAAACTGTAAGATGAGACTTTGTAAACTGAATAATGTCAGGCCAATAAATAACCAGAAAAAAGCCATGTGTAAAACCGCCAGTAAACGGTCTTTAAAACTGCGGTGTAATTGCCAGCGAATAGTATGTAAAAGCGCAACGGCGGCGAGTGGAATATCCGCTAAAAATAACCATTCACTCTGGTTATACATACTTAAAATGAAATGACTGATGCAGCCCGCTAGAAAAATCCACAGGGTATAGGCGGGCTGAAAAATATTGTAGTTAGCAATAATATTACTGCTAAAAAATGGCAGCATGCGATGGCTAACCGTGAATAGCAGTGGCATTAAATATAGCCAGATGCCGATGGTGATTGCGAGCTGCATAAACAGCCAGTTGTCGCTGAAAATCCACCAGCCAAAGCTGGCCACGCCGAATGCACCACAACTGAGTGCGCCGAGCACGACTGTTTCATAGCGTTTGTTTTGTGCGGGCGCAGCTTTAAACGTTTTATACAGTATGCGAATGGCAACAACCCAGCCGAATAAAAAGATGGCGAGGCCAGAAAATATCGATGATGGGTTAAAAAATAAACTTAATTCAAAAATAATCAGCCCGACATTGAGCCAGATAAATGGCGAGAGGTATTGTTCTTTTTCAATGGTTTTGGTATTCATCCAGCGCGGGAATACGGTCATTAAAAAACCCAGAATAAAAAATATAAACAGGCCGTAAATCATTATAAAACCATGTGTCCAGGTTGAGGGGATTATGGTGTTAAGCGGTGGCCAGATGTTGGTGTAACGACCGATAAGCTCGATTGACCAGAGCAGTAAAGGTAAAATAAGTTGCACGGCACCGCTAAAGAAAAACAGGCGATGGGGCGCAGCGCTGAAGGTGTGCCAGAAAGATTTGGCTGAAGGTTGCTGGGGTGAAGTCATAGGTTTATAAAAATAGTAATTGTATTAGATTGTTATATTCTATCGTATGTTCTGAAAAAGTGGCTTAACGGAAGTCAATTTTAAATTTTCCTTATCAGCAGTTTCAGGTCAGTCTCTACTAATGGCACTTACTTAAGCAATATCAGAAGCGTGAAGTAGCGATAACTCCTACTTTGTTTGTTAAGGCTTAAGTAAACGCCATTCAGGTCACACTCCCCTCTTTGAAAAAGACGGAACGGGTTTAATCTAATAAGTATCAGGTTGAAACAATAACCGAAAAGGTGACGGGGAGATTTGAAATGATTCAAGATATAACGTTCTATATTATAGTGCATTCAAACCTGAGAGCTTTTAAATCCCCTTTTTCTAAGGGAGAGATTTAAGACAATGCAAAACCTAATTAATTAAACGCCCAATCCCACCCAATACCGAGCCTTCACCCTGATCACTGCCCCCATGAGATGGTGCATTCTGCAGCACACGATCTGCCAGACGTGAGAACGGCAGGCTTTGAATCCATACAGTACCCGTACCTTTTAGCGTCGCTAAAAATAAACCTTCGCCGCCAAAGAACATGCTTTTTAAGCCCTTTGTCATCTCTATGTTGTAATCGATGCCTTCGCTGAATGCTACCAGGCAACCCGTGTCTAGTCTTAAGGTTTCATTGTTGAGCTTTTTTTCGACTACGGTGCCGCCGGCATGAATAAAGGCCATGCCATCACCCTCTAGTTTTTCTAAAATAAAACCTTCGCCACCAAAAAAACCGCTGCCGAGTTTTCGATTGAAAGCGATATCAATTTTTGTGCCCAGCGCCGCGGCTAAAAATGCATCTTTCTGGCATAAAATTCCACCGCCGTGTTGTGCGAGATTAACCGCAATAATACTGCCCGGAAAAGGCGAGGCGAATGACACATGTTTTTTACCCATGCCGGTGTTGGTGAAGTGGGTCATAAATAATGATTCGCCGGAAATAACGCGCTTGCCTGCGCTGAATAACTTACCCATAAAACCCTGATCCGGCTCTGAGCCATCGCCCATTTTAGCTTCGAAACTAATGTTGTCTTCCATATAAGTCATGGCGCCAGCCTCGGCGATAACGGTTTCCTGCGGGTCGAGTTCTACCTCTACCATTTGCATATCGTGACCAATAATTTTGTAGTCTACTTCATGACATTTCATTTTTTCGTCCTTTGTATTTTTGTCAAAATTTACAGGTTAGTTTTAATGTTAGTAAGTTAAATTCTAAGCTGTTGAAAAAAATTCAATAATGTTTAGCACCCCTCTTTAAAAAAGAGGGGTTGGGGGAGATTTAAAAGTACTCAAGTTATAACGCTGTGTTTATGTGCATTAAAATCTGAACGTTTTTAAATCCCCCTTAATCCCCCTTTTTCAAAGGGGGAGACTTACACTATTTATTTTCAATAGGTTAAGGCATAACTTACTGACATCAAGCTCAGTCTATAATGCCATCTAAAGCTTCACGGGCTATCTCTTTAACTTCATCATCAGCATCTTCTAGCAGGGGGCGAATATATTTTCGCGCATCCGGGTGATGGCTTAAGCCTAAATAATAACAGGCATCATTGCGAATGCGCGCCAGCGGGTTGTTGCAATACTCTCCCAGCTCATCAATCGCATGAATTAAAATATCGCTACCTTCCAGCTGCTCCATTATCGCGCCGACACCAATGCGTGCCGACAGACCTGATTCCTGATCGGCCATAATGCTGATGAGCGTTTTAACGTGCTGCGGCTGCTCTTCTACCAGTTGTTGTACTTTTGAGATTTCACCCGAGGTCATTAGTTCCTCAAAGTAGGCATTCATATCATCGGGGGCGGTAATCCACTGCTCAATTTCAGATTTGGATTTAAGCCCGACCAGTTCCATTTCTCCCAGTTTCAGCCAGGGAACAGAGCGCACGTTCAGCGCCTGTGCACGTTCAGGGTCCAGCTCAATATTCACCACTTCCAGATGTGCAATCTTACCTTCTTTAATCAGCTCAGCCAGGCTTTGTAAAACGCTGGGGCAGTGCGGGCAACTCGATGTAATAAGCAGCAGCGCTGAGGGTGAATGGCTCATATTGGTTCCAGATGATTGGGGAAAATAGCGTATACAATAACCTCGGTCATTGTAACAGCATGAGAAGATTAAACTATGTTAATATTCATACTGATTTTGAAAAGATTGGACTGAAAATATGAGCGTTCTGGTAGCAGTAATAAATGGTGATTCTAAGATTGAATATGACCGCAGCAAGGTGTTGCCGGAAAACCAGCAGTCTTATCTGGATAAAATGGATGAAAAAATGGACATGGGTATTCCCAGTGGGCCGGGTAATATCTTTGCGCCGGATCAGGCTCAAAAAGCCCTGTTTGTGGCCAACCAGCTGATGGCGGCGATTGATGATGATAATGAGCAATTAATTGCAGCAAGCATGGCGTATCTTGCGATTCGATTACCCGAGTTAAAACAGGTAAGCATCAAAGATAAAGACGACAAAAAAGAAATCAGCCTGATTTATGATCGTGATTATACGCCGCCACAAACCGTTAACTTTGTTCGACCTGAGCACCTCAATAGTTAAGCTCTGGCAATGAAAAATTCCCAGATAGTTGTTCTCGGTGCCAGCAATAAACCTCATCGCTATTCACATAAAGCGATTAAAATGCTGCAGGAGTATGGACATCATGTGGTGCCGGTGCACCCTAAAATTGAGAACATCGAAGGGCTGGTGGTGAAGCATCACCTGAGTCAAATTCAAAACCCTGTTGATACACTTACGCTTTATATCGGCCCACAACGTATTGCTCCGTTAATTGATGATATTGTGACATTACATCCGGGTAGAGTAATATTAAATCCTGGTACCGAAAGCGATGAACTGGAGCTGGCTTTGCTGCATAATGAAATTTCATTTGTAAAAGATTGCACGTTGTTAATGCTGGAGCATGGCCGTTTTTAATTTTAAGAAATCCCCCTCTAAAAAAAATTATTAATACATTTATAACCGTCGAATAAAAATAATAAGCGTTTTAAAAAGCTCATGCTAGTAGTAGCTTTAATTACTTGAATTAGCATAGTTTAAACGTATATACTTTTATAAAATGAAAAACTGAGAGTGTTTATGAGCTACGTTAAATTTTTTAATGAAGTCGGCATCAAAGACATTGAGCAGGTTGGTGGTAAAAATGCATCTCTGGGTGAGATGTATCGTAAGCTGTCATCGCGAGGCATCCGGATTCCCAATGGTTTTGCGACCACCTCAAATGCTTATCATCACTATATGCTGCAAAATAATCTACTCGATAAAGTGCGCGATGCACTAATTAATCTGAACACCGAAGATGTAGTGGCATTGGCCCGCACCGGACGCCAAATTCGCAGCTGGATTTTACACGCCGAAATGCCCGATGATTTAGCTCATGAAATTATTGCCGCGTATGAAAAACTTGGCGAAGAATATGGCGAGTACCCTGATGTTGCGGTGCGCAGCTCTGCCACCGCAGAAGATTTACCCGGCGCTTCGTTTGCCGGCCAGCAGGAAACCTATTTAAATATTTCCGGGCGACGTAATTTAATATTAACCTGTAAGCGGGTGTATGCATCGTTGTTTACCGATCGCGCAATTTCTTATCGGGTGGATAAAGGCTTCAGTCATTTTGATGTGGCACTTTCAATTGGTGTGCAAAAAATGGTGCGAGCCGATACCGGCTCATCGGGTGTTATGTTTACCATTGATACCGAAAGTGGTTTTGAAGATGTTATTTTAATTAATGCCGCCTGGGGACTGGGTGAAAATGTGGTGCAGGGTTCGGTGAACCCGGATGAGTTTTATGTGTTTAAACCCACTCTCGAAAAACATCAGCCCATCATTCGGCGCTACCTCGGTAAAAAAGATATTAAAATGGTTTATACCCACGATACTACGGCGGGTTTATCAACACGCAATATTGAAGTTTCGGTTGAACAACAAAATCAGTTTTGCATTACCGATGACGATGTTTTAAATCTCGCACGTTTTGCATTAATCATTGAAAAATATTATGACCGCCCAATGGATATTGAATGGGCAAAAGACGGTGAAACCGGTGAGTTATTTATTTTACAGGCACGCCCGGAAACCGTGCACAGTGATGATAATAAACAATATCAAATCAGTTTTAAATTAGAGCAGACCGAAAAACCGGCACCGATTGTGGTCGGAAAAAGTGTCGGCAAACGCATCGCTGCGGGTAAAGCCTGCGTGATTTTAGATGCCAGTGAAATGCAAAAATTAAAACCCGGTGAAGTGCTGGTGACCGATATTACCGACCCCGACTGGGAACCGGTAATGAAAATTGCTTCAGCGATTATTACCAACCGCGGCGGGCGCACCTGCCATGCGGCAATAATTGCGCGGGAGCTGGGGGTGCCGGCGATTGTGGGTTGCGGTGATGCGACACGTAAAATAAAAACCGGACAGGAAATTACCGTGTCCTGTGCTGAGGGTGATAGCGGATTTATTTATCCTGGCTTATTGAAATTTAGTGAACATAAACGTGATGTTTCGGCACAACAAAAACCCAACACAAAAATTATGTTGAATCTGGCGAACCCGGAATTAGCATTTGAAACTTCACGCTTACCGGTTGAAGGTGTGGGATTGGCGCGCCTGGAATTTATAATTAACACGGATATTCGTATTCATCCCAGAGCGCTGCTTGAGTTTGATTCGTTATCGACAACCATTCAGCGTAGAGTGGTGAATTTGATTGCGGGTTATAACAGTCCTGTAGAATTTTACGAAAAGAAACTCGCGGAAGGTATTGGAACGATTGCCGCCGCATTTTATCCGCGACCTGTGATTGTGCGCATGTCTGATTTTAAATCTAATGAATATGCATCTTTAATTGGGGGCGAGCTTTTTGAACCGCAGGAAGAAAACCCGATGATTGGTTTTCGCGGCGCTTATCGCTATCCCTCAAAAGAATTTCGAGACTGTTTTGCAATGGAGTGCAAAGCATTAAAAATAGTGCGTGAGCAGATGGGGCTGGATAATGTTGATATTATGATTCCGTTTGTGCGCAGTGTCGATGAGGGAAAACAAACACTGGATCTTTTATCCGAGTTTGGTTTAAGTCGCGGCGATAATAATTTAAAAATATATTTGATGTGTGAAATTCCAGCTAATGCACTATTGGCTGAGCAGTTTCTGGAGCACTTCGATGGATTTTCAATTGGCTCTAATGACTTAACTCAGTTGACCTTAGGCGTTGATCGTGACTCAGGTTTAATCAGTGGTTTTGATGAAAGAAACGAAGCCGTGAAAGTAATGATGAAAATGGCGATTGATGCCTGCAAAGCACAACATAAATATGTTGGCATTTGCGGGCAGGCACCCTCGGATTTTCCTGAAATTACGCGCTGGTTAGTTGAACAGGGCATATCTTCAATTTCTTTAAACCCCGACAGTGTTATTGATATGACGCAACAAGTATTAGCAGTTGAAGCAAAATTAAAAAAATAATCGTGCTAGTATTAATCATCATCTTCAGAAAAAGAGATGAAAGCTACAATTAGACATTTTCGGAGTATTCTTTGCAAACAGCTTTATTCGCATTATTTAAATCCATGTTAGGAAGCTTGCGTGATTTATTGCCGATTATTATCGTCATCGCATTTTTTCAGCTAGCCGTTTTACAGCAACCCATTCCCGGCTTTAGTAATATTATTATCGGCACCCTGTTTATTGTTTTAGGCTTAACCTTTTTTATTTACGGATTAGAAATGGGCCTGTTTCCCATTGGTGAAAGCATGGCCAATGCCTTTGCCAGAAAAGGCAGTGTAATATGGTTATTAATATTTTCATTTTGTTTGGGTTTTGGCACGACTGTGGCCGAGCCTGCTTTAATTGCAGTGGCAGAAGAGGCTTCAGAAATAGCTGCAATGGGTGGCATGATTCAAAATAATACAGATGCAATGGAAAGTTACGCGGATGGTTTGCGTTTTACTGTGGCCTTTGCGGTAGGGCTGGCCATTGTGATTGGTGTGCTACGTATACTTAAAGGCTGGTCAATTCAATATATGATTATGGGTGGTTATATTTTAGTGGTGATAATGACCGCAATTGCACCCAAAGAAATTATTGGTATTGCTTATGATTCAGGTGGGGTAACCACATCGACGATTACAGTGCCATTGGTGACAGCACTCGGTGTTGGTTTGGCCTCTGCAATTAAGGGCCGTAACCCAATGACCGACGGTTTTGGTTTAATTGCCTTTGCTTCTTTAACCCCAATGATTTTTGTTATGGCTTATGGGATGATTATTTAATGGAGCTGATAATAAGGATTTTTGAAATGATACTTGAAACATCAATTGATGTTTTACCCATTGTCAGTATTATTTTTGGGTTTCAATTTTTGGTGATTCGAAAGCCCATTCCCAACCTTAAACGTGTCGTCATTGGTTTTGTTTATGTTTTAGTGGGTCTGTCATTATTTTTATTAGGCTTAGAGCAAGCGCTGTTTCCATTGGGGCGCTTAATGGCGGAGCAACTTACAAACCCTGCATTTATTTATGGAGATTTAACGGCGGTACCCAGTGCAATTAACTGGGGTGATTACTATTGGGTTTACCTGTTTGCGTTTGCTATTGGTTTTAGTACCACAATAGCTGAACCTTCATTAATTGCGGTTGCCATAAAAGCTAATGAAGTGTCCGGTGGTGCAATTGGTGTATGGGGGTTGCGTAGAGCTGTTGCATTAGGTGTGGCGGTGGGCATTACCCTTGGCTGCTTTAGAATTGTGAGTGGCTTTCCTATTCATTATTTTATTATTAGTGGATATGTTGTGGTTGTGATTCAAACGTTTTTTGCACCCAAAATGATTGTGCCATTGGCTTATGATTCTGGTGGTGTCACCACTTCAACTGTTACCGTGCCACTGGTGGCTGCACTGGGTTTAGGTTTGGCAGAAACAGTGCCCGGAAGAAATGTGTTAATTGATGGCTTTGGCTTAATTGCGTTTGCCAGCTTATTTCCAATTATGTCGGTAATGGCTTATGCGCAGATATCTGAGTATGTGGCAAAACGATCAAAGAAAATCAATTTAAATTAATAGAGGAGAATCCCATGCATTTTAAATTAATCATTGCATTTGTAGAAGATTCTAAAACCGATAGGGTAATGGATGCCGCGCGTAGTGCAGGTGCCACTGGTGCAACTATAATTAGCAATGCTCGTGGCGAAGGTTTAAAGCAAACCAAAACATTTTTAGGTTTGTCATTAGAGACCCAGCGTGATGTTTTACTGTTTCTGGTTGAAGAGCATTTGTGCCGACACATACTTGAAGAGATTTCTGAAATTGGAGAATTTGATACTGGGCCAGGAAGTGGCATTGCTTTTCAAATAGATGTTGAAGATGCGGTGGGTGTTGCACATCAAGTTGAAAGTTTAACCCAGGTTGTTGAGGAGGAATTGTAATGAGCAGGAAATTAATTAGAGTAAGAGATGTCATGAAGACAAAGTTTGATATTGTCGATGGGAAAATGACAGTAATGGAAGCGCTAGAAATGATGAAGCATGTGGAAACAAAATCATTGATTGTGCAAAAGCGTGATGATAATGACGAATATGGCATTGTTTTATTATCTGATATTGCAAAAAAAGTACTGGCGGTTGACCGCTCGCCAAACCGAATTAATATTTATGAAATTATGTCTAAGCCGGTAATTAATATTGATCCGGATATGGATATACGATATTGCGCTCGACTGTTTGAACGTTATGGCTTAGCCAGGGCGCCGGTGGTAGAAAGTAGAAATGTAATAGGGCTGGTGAGTTTTACGGATATGGTGATGAAGGGCCTGGTTAAGTTTAAATGATTTTAGAATAAATTTTAGAATAAAAGAGACTTAAATAAGTTTGTGATGTGCCCCTCTTAGAAAAAGAGGGGCTAGCATAGATTTAAACTAAAATTTATATTTAAGCTTCGGTTTATTTTATCGGCAAATAAATGTCAGTTTTTAATTCATGTTCCTCTACCTCGGTAATTAAATTCAAGTAGTGAAAAAAACAGGGGTAATCCCGTAGCTCTTCACCACTTTCAGGCAACCATTTTGCATACATCTCACATACGCTTTTACCAATGTTATCCATGCTGCCATTGTGGCGTAAAACGGCACAGCGCCCTGCAGGGATTTCACCAGTTTTAATGTCGTAACTATTTTCCGGTACGTCAGCATTCACAGTGCCGCAAATATCAAACCTGAATTCATTCGGCGGTGTGGTTTCCGGATTGTCATAAACAATTCCAAAGCTGCGGCTGGTTTTAGCTGGTGATAGTTTGCTTTGCTTTCGCCAGTCAATAAATTTACTTACAGATTCATAAACGCGATCGGGTGGTGCACGATGCTCAAGTACAGCTACTTTAGTTTGTTTGAAGTTTACAATTTCAATGTCCATGATTTTAGATCCCTCATTCGTTGGTATGTGTAACTGAACTTTAGTGTGCCAATGTGGCCATTGCGGATCAGCTCTGAATTGAGAGGGTGATTGACTAAATGTTTTTTTAAATGCACGCGAAAAAGATTCCGGATTTTTAAAACTTGCCTCGTAAGCGATGTCGATAATTTTATCCTGCCTGTCAAAAGCTAGTCGATACGACGCACGTTTTAGGCGCATTAACTGTATGTAACGGTTAATGCTGATTCCGGTATAATCAGAAAACTGTCGGTGAAAATGAAATTTAGAAAAGTGAGCGATATGGCTCAACTGATCTAATGTCATTTCTTCATCCAGATGTTGATAAATATAATCACACACCCGCATAATACGTTCAGCATAATGATTGGTTTTTTTTGTGCTCAAATCAATCTCTCCTCAATATCAATATATTGACATGTCTTTTTGATTCAAGCCTGACTGAAATTGCTATTGTGATTTATTTATGAATCTTTAATTTTTAACTCGGGCACGAATTTACTGATTTTGGTGTTAGCAAAAGCACCAAAAATAATTCGGCGCGTTTTATACCAGTAGGTACCAAAAAATATCACGAACATGCCCAGTGCCATGAGCACATAAATCATTACATTTTGTTCGCCAATTAAATCACTTTGCAATAATTGTGTGAGTGCATAAATGGCGTATATCTGAGTTGATACCAGCATAGCGCGACGATCAACAAATAGCGCAACCAGAAAAAAACCGGCGAAGAATATCATCATCAGTGCATTGTTGCTAAATGATGACACCCATGCCAGATTTCGACTTATATTATCGCTGGTTAACAGGCTAATCATAGCGCCGTGTACAATTAATGGTGCGGCGATTAAATGCAACCAGAATGCGCTGTCGCTTAAATGACTTTGTCTTTTGGTGTCTCGTGAATCGAACCACATGGCAGTGCTGAAAATAACTAAGCCCATTGCTACAAAAATAAGCGGGCTGTTTAATACGTCGATACCAATTTGAATCACTGTCATTGCAACCAGACTTGCGGCTAGTGGTAATAAACTAAATGGCATTTTATAACGTAAATAAAATAGCAGGCTGCTGATGCAAATTACGCCAAGTCCTGCAGTGGTTGCGTTGTCAGTTTCAAATGAAAATGCTTTATTTATAAAAAATAAAATCGCCAGTAAAATTATAATACCGGGTAAAGCTAGTCGACGAACGCGCACCAGCCATTCGGCAATAATAACAAAGCCTGCTGCGGGTATTAAGTAATAGTAGCCGGACAGGTTCGTCATATTAATTGATACCGTCAATAAAATAATACCCAGCGCAATAAATACATCGCCAAAGCTGCGAATAAACTTTAGGGGTTCTTCGTTATTTGTAGTTGGCGGGTTGCTGTGTTCGTTTTTAATAAACTGGTATAGCGGCTCTATCTGGTTTTGATCAATTAGGTTTTTATCGGCGGCTTTTTGAAGTGTGTTTTTTGAAATCATGTTGTGAAAGTCTGGTTAATTTTTGTTATTTTATAACAGTTAAAGTAATTTTTGATTTGTGTTTTAATTTTATTTTTCAGAGCTAAATATTGGATTTGAATATTAACATTATTTATTTAACCCGTTTGGGTTAGTTGCTGTTTGTTTTAAAGTTTTAAGTGAAATTTTTTTAACCCGTTCGGGTTAATTTGTGTTTTTTTTTAACTTTTTTAGTTATATTTTCTTTCTTAACTGCGTATTCGGTGCTAGGTTCTTGGTGCGGTAAAAACTGACAGGGCATGCAGGAGCGCCTTGTCATTAAATAAAAATAAATGATGATAAGGATACATAATCATGAACTCTTCTTCTTTACCTTTCAAACGTTCAGCGCTTTCTCTAAGCTTAATTACTTTACTCTGTGCATCCACTAATGTGTTGTCTGCAACCGTTACCATTACCGGCAATAACGGTGTTAATGGTGCCGTTGGTATTATTGGCGATCCGGGTGGTGATGGGGGTGATGGCACTGATGGTAACAGTGCAACAGCTAATGCCATTGCCGATGATTTACAAAACTCAGCCACTGCCCGAGGCGGTAATGGCGGCACCGGAGGTGCTGGTGGACGCGGCAATCCGGCTAATGCAAATGGCGGTGATGGCGGTAATGGTGGCAATGGCGGTGATGCAACCGCCGCCGCAAACCAGCTAACGCCGGCTAATATTCAAACAGGTAATGCATCCGCAACAGCAGTTGCTCGCGGTGGAGCCGGTCGCGCAGGCGGTGCAGGTGGTTCGGCTACCGGCACGGGTATTCGCGGTGATAGTGGTGATGGAGGCAATGGCGGAAATGCAACCGCCAGTGCCAGCACTCGTGGCACGGGTAATGTAGCGGTAACCGCAAGATCGGTTGCAGGCAATGGCAATATTGCTAGTAACTCCCCTGGTATTGTAGCCAATGCAGGTGATGGTGGCAGTGCTGCTTTAGGTGTGGTTTATGGTGAATCTACCGGTGGAGGGGTGGTTAATGTCACCGGAGAAATTACCAGCGGTAATGGCGGTAATGCAACAGGTAATGCCAATGCCGGCAGCAGCAGCAATGTGAGTTTAACCAATGCGGTGGATGGTGATACCAGCGGTAACCTCTTTCTAGCACAATCGGCGAGTGGCGGTAATGCGGGGTCTGTTTATGACGGTTTGAATGGTTCAGCCGGCAGTGCAAGCAGTAGTTTAAGTAAAGATACCAGTAGTGCTGCATTAGCTTTAAGAGCAAATGCGGCAGGGGGCAGCGGCAATACGCGCCGCTCGATTTCAGGAACCGCATCCAGCGGTGCCAGTGCAGTTACAAATGTCAGTGGTATTAATGATGCGGGTCTTGTTACGGTTGTTGGTGCCGCAGCGGGTGGCTTCGGTGGCACAGGTCTAGGCGGTGCAAATGGTGGCGATGGTGGCGATGCGACTAATACTGCCAGCGGCCTAAGCCGTGGAGATGTGCAAACGGTTAATGTTATTGGTACGGCAAGAGGGGGTGGTGCAGGTGCAGTGAACAGCGGTAATAACTCAACCGGTGGTAATGGTGGTAACGCGAATAGCTCATCGAGAGGTGAAGCTGAAGGGAGTAGCCGGGTTACGGTTAGCGACACTGCCATTGGCGGAATTGGAAATCCACTTAACTCATTAGGCACTGCAAGCGGTGGTAATGGTGGCTCAGCTAGCTCGAATGCTGAGGGAGTTAGCGTGGGTAATCAATTTGTAGATATTCGTGCAAATGCAACCGGCGGTAATGGTGGTGTTGCAGCGGGTGATACCCAAACCGCGGGTGCAGGTGGTGTTGCCAGTGCGACAGCAACGGGCAATAACACAACCGGTGGAGTCAGAGTCAGGGCGACTCAAACAGGTGGTCGAGGTGGTTCAGCTAGTAATTTAGCTACGGGTGGCGCTGGCGCAGATTCAACGATGGTCGACGCGGTAAAAGGCGCAACCGCAGGGCTTTTAAATTTACTTCAAAACGCGATTGCGGGTAATGGTGGAGTCAGCACCGATGGTGCAGGCGGACGCGCCGGAAACGCTGATTCAAATTTAACCATTGATAATAGCCTGCTGGGCGGTGCGGTGAGTGCCGATGTAAGAGCCTCGGCCGGTGATGGCGGTGGCGCTTCCAGAGGTGGCGATGGTGCAGATGGCGGCACAGCCAATGCGCAGCTTAATGTGACATCGACAAACAGTGGTAACAATACGGCTAGCGCGATAGTTGCAGGTGGTAATGGGGGCAGATCGGTTGATGGAGCAAGTGCCGGCAACGGCGGTGCTGCCAGCTTTAATGATGCCGCTGGCCTGGGGCAATCCACCGTTTATGGTCAGGCTACAAATGGCAATATGAGCGTTACGGGGAGTGCAAGCGGCGGAAGTGGTGGCAGTGCAACGGGCGCGGCAAATGCGGGCAGTGGTGCAAGTGTGGTCTTAAATAATGCGGTAGATGGTGATACGGCGGGGGGACTGGCGTTAACCCAGAATGCAGTTGGGGGAAACTCAGGTCGTGTTGAAGATGGCGTGAGTGCTACAACGGGTAATGCCAGCAGCATTTTAGATAAAACCACCAGCAGTACTAGCCTGAGTTTGCAAGCCAATGCTAATGGAGGTAATGCGCTGAGTCGAACTTCAAGTACTGGCACAGCAAGCGCGGGTGGCGATGCACTGGCAAGCGCACGGGGCGTGAACGATGCGGGTACGGTTTCGATAATTAATACCATGAGAGGCGGTGCTGGCGGGGTTGGCTCGGGTGGTGCAAATGGGGGTAAAGGCGGCAATGCCAGCAACACGGCTATTGCTTTAACTCTTGGTGATAATCAGACGATTACCATTTCCAACACAAATTTTCTAGGTGGAGCGGGTGGTAATGCCACAAATGGCGGTGTGGCCGGTGTCGGCGGAAATGCATCCAGCTCATCTACGGCGAACGCACAAAATAGCCGTGTATCTGTGAGCGACAGGGTAACGGGTGGCAATGGCGGCATCGCGAGCAGTGGCGGGAATGGGGGCTCAGCTCGCGCTGTAAGTTCGGGTAGTAATGCTTCAATTCAGACATTAACCGTAACCACTAATGTCAGTGGTGGAGCCGGTGGAACCGCGAATAATAATGCCGGTGTTGCGGGTGAGACAGGGGGTGATGGCGGTAGCGTATTTGCTTCTTCAGCGGGCACCAATAGTCTGGGGCGTGCCACACTTAATGCGACTCAACGTGGTGGTAATGGCGGCAGGGCGACCGGTGGTGCTACAGGGGGCGCGGGCGCTGACTCTATTATGCGAGATGCACTGACGGGGGCGGCAGCACTTACACTTAATTTGCTGCAGAGTTCAACCGCGGGTACCGGTGGTAATAGCAATGATGCGGGTGGTGCGAGTGGTAATGCGGTGTCATCTTTAACGCTGGATAACACCGCTCTGGGCGGGGATGTAGGTGCCACTATAAGAGCAACCGGCGGTAATGGTGGTAATGGCGTAGCAGGTGACGGAGCCAATGGTGGCGATGCGGCAGTAAGCAGTAATATTACGAATAGTAATAATTTAAGAGTCAATACCATTGTGGCAACCGCAACCGGTGGCATAGGTGGCGGATCAGCTGCTGCCAATTCGGGTAATGGCGGGCAGGCGCAGCTTACCGACGGCACGGATCTGGTTTACGGGCTATCCACTACCGGTGGTGCATTAACGATTGCAGGCACGGCCACTGGTGGTAGTGGCGGTAGTGGTACGTTTACGGGTAATGCGGGTAATGGCGCCAGCGTTAATTTAAATAATGTCGTTGATGGTGATAGCAGTGGTGCGTTAAATATTTCTCAGATCGCCAACGCGGGTGGTTCGGGTAATGTTCAGACAGGTAATAATGGTGTGGCGGGTAGTGCGAGTAGCATTTTAAATAAAGCCACTTCAAGTACGTCCTTAATTCTTACTGCTGATGCCACTGCGGGCAGTAGTGGTCAGAAGAATTCTGCATCGGGAACGGCCGCGAATGGTGCCGCGGCGCGGGTGGATACTTTCGGTGATAATGCTGCGGGCAGTGTGTGGGTGACCGGCAGGTCCCGTGGCGGTAATGGGGGAAATGGCTTTAATGGTGCGAGTGCCGGTTCCGGTGCAGATGCCAGCACGATCGCTCGTGCCATCTCCCGTGGCGATGCTCAATCGGTGCGCGTGAACGGCACCGCAACCGGTGGAACCGGAGGGAGCGTATCCATTAGCGGCACCAACCTGATAACCGGCTCTGGCGGAAATGCAAGCAGTTCATCCGTGGGTACAGCCCTGGGTAATAGTGCTGTTAATATTGTTGATACAGCAATCGGTGGCGGTGCGGGAAATATTACTAATGGTGGTATGACCGTTACAGGTGGTGCGGGTGGTGATGCAAATTCATTAGCGACGGGTTCGAATGCAGGCACATTGGGTGTTACTACCCGATCTATTGCAAATGCAGGTAGAGGGGGTATAGGCTCGGGTGCCGGTTTTAGTAATGGGCGCGGCGGTAATGCGCGCTCAGAAGCCAGAAGTACAGGGTTGGAGCTAGTAAATGCCAGAAGCACAGCGAATGGCGGAATTGGTGCAGGTGCAGCCCGAAATGGCAGCGCCGATGCGATATCTGTTGCAAGCGGAACCCGTGGGACTGCAACAGCCACAGCTAACTCCGGTATTAATACCAGCGTGAATAATCGTAATTTTGCCTCGGCGACCACCCGTGCAATCGTGCTGGGTAATGCTACAACCGGCAGAATCGCAACCAGTCGCGCAGAAGCCAGCGCCAGTCAAAGCCAACCTTCGCGTAATCGCTCACAAGCCATTGGATTACAGTCTGCCGCGTTTGCAACCGTATTGCCCGATCAGCAGGATGCATCTAATGTAGTCGCCGATAATGCAATTGTTAGAGCCGCAATTGATGATAAAGAAGCCCTGGCTTTAGCGGTATTGGGCGGCGCTTTTTCAGACAATGGTGAAGCCACAACGGGGCAGCTATTTACCAGCTCAGTCGATTTTAATATTGATATGGCGAATAGAACCAGCACCGATTTGCTGATTGGTTTACTCGATCCGTTTGCCACCGGCGATCACGGTTTTGATAGCCTGCGCTTTCGTATGAATATTGAGGGCACGCAGGTATCCGATCAAGTATTTACTAACCTAGGTTCGGCGATGAGTTATTTTGACGATAACGCCTTAAACTTCGGTTTGTGGGATGACTTAATCAGCGCCGATAATATTCTCGATGTGAGCTTTGCATTTGATTTAACCGAGCTGCATTTAGGTGAAGGCTTTAGCACTAACTTAATCGTCAGTGGCAGTGATGGCATATTGCCACCTTCATCGGTTCCTGTACCGGCTGCTGTCTGGTTATTTGGTAGTGGTTTGCTTGGGTTAGTAGCCGTTGCGCGTCGACGTTCGAAGTAGCATTGAAGTAATGACACCTATGCATCTATTTGATGTATAGGTGTCTACTTTGAAAATTAAAATGAACTGAGAATGCGGTTAATTAAATTCTTTAACCGTTCATTAAAAAACCTTCAATATGTTCCAGATTTTCAGGTGTGCCAAACAACACTAGTACATCACCTTCCTTGAGTGCTTTGTCTGAGTTAGGCGGCACAACATTTGAATCATCTTTGCGGTTTTTATGCAGGGTGATACCTTTGGCGTGCAGCTGTAAATCGTGCAGTGTTTTACCAATTGCAAATGCACCGGCTTCGAGGGTGTAGCTGCTTAAGCGTTTGCGAATGTCATTGGGTAATTCAAGATCATTAGTTTCATTGCCGTGAAAAAACTCGCGCATTGATGCATATTTATTATTGCGTACTTCCTGTATGCGGCGCACAATTTTCGCCATCGGTATGCCTAAAATTGATAACACATGGGATGCCATAATCAGGCTCGATTCTAATGTTTCAGGAATGACTTCTGTGGCGCCGGCTTCAGTTAACTGTTCGTAATAGGTGTCGTCTTTAGTTCTTACTAAAACCGGCACATCGGGGTTAAGGTGCATTGCCTGACGCAATGTTTTTTCGGCGGAGCCGACATTGTCGTGACAGATAATTAAAATGGAGGCGCGCTCAATACCCGCTGCACATAAGATTTCGCGATGGGTTGAATCACCAAAAGATACTTTATAGCCGGCTTTTGCCGCGTTGCTGATGAGGTCGACATTAAAGTCGAGGGCGAAATATTTAAAGCCTTCCGCATCAAGAATTTTTGCAATGTTTTGCCCGATGCGCCCGAAGCCACAAATGATCACGTGTTTATCCATTGCGCGGGTATTGGTGCTGATATTATCTTTAATGCTTTCGCGACTTTGCATATAACTGCCGGTAAATTTTTTCGCAATTAAGCCATTGTATTTCACTAAAAACGGGGTGGCGATCATAGTGAAAATAATTGCAGTTAATAAAATTTGTGATTCAGCCTGGGGTAATACATGAAAGTTAACCGCCAGTGCCATAATGGCAAACCCAAATTCACCGCACTGGCTGAGCACCACACCGGTGCGCAATGCTACGCCGGTTGATGCGCCAACTATGCGTTTGCTTAATACCATAATTAATAAAGATTTTCCGACGATGATGGCAACCGCTATGAGCAGTGCCCAGTGGAGAACATCCAGCAGGCCGTTTAAATCGAGCATCATGCCGACGGTGATAAAAAACAGGCCGAGAAAAATATCGCGGAAGGGGCGGATGTCATTTTCAATCTGATGTTTAAATTCAGTTTCGCTGAGCATCATGCCAGCCAGAAATGCACCTAAGGCCATAGATAAACCGGCGAGCTCGGTTGCCCAGGCAGACAATAGTGCAACTAGTAAAACCGTGAGGGTAAATAATTCTGCAGAGTGGGCGGAGGCGACTTCGTGAAATAACGGGCGCAGTAGCCAGCGACCAATTGCCAGCATAATAATCGTAACCGCAATACCCATGGCAAAGCTGTAGGAGAGCTCGGCCAAAAATGAAGTTTCATGGTTGCCGGCGAGGGTGGAAATAACGACCAGCATGGGTACAACGGCGATGTCCTGAAATAATAAAATAGAAATAGAGGCGTTGCCGTGGCGAGAGTCTATTTCAAGTTGCTCGCCGAGTTGTTTGATGACAATTGCAGTTGATGATAGCGCGATGATGCAGCCGATAACAAATGCAGACTCCCGGCTGGCGCCCAATAACCAGGCACTTAATCCCGCAATTAATAATGTAAAGGCTACCTGTGCGCTGCCCAGCCCGATCACTGAGCGGCGATTAGCGATGAGTTTATTAAGTGAAAATTCCAGCCCCAGACTGAACAGTAAAAAGGCGATACCGACTTCGGCTAAAAAATGCAGGGTTTCAGAGCTTTGCACCAGATCGGCGGCGTGCGGGCCGAGGCTAATGCCTACCGCCAGATAGGCTAAAATTGCAGGGAGTTTAACGCGTCGAAAAAGGGCGACGGCAACGACGGAAATGGCCAGTAATATGATGGTGTCGCTGAGGGCGTCATGCATAGATGGATTCGTTGTCAGTGATTATTTTATTATTATAAAGTGTAGCATCCTGGAGCTGGCTTAGTTAAGTGTCTGTGTAATCATTGTTGTTAGTTAAGGGTACCTCTATTAATTGCTTGTGCCCTTAAGATTATTAATTCAGATTGTCTGCGGCATCAAGGGTGTTGAGTAATAATACCGCCACCGTCATTGGGCCAACACCGCCAGGCACTGGAGTAATCCATGCGGCATTTTCAGAAGCTGTTTTAAAGTCGACATCGCCGCATAATGAACCGTCGTCAAGGCGGTTGATGCCGACATCAATCACGGTTGCACCTTTTTTAATCCACTCGCCCTGTACCAGCCCCGGTTTTCCAACGGCTACCACCACAATATCTGCACGGCGCACATGATCTTCTAAATCGGAGGTGAACCGGTGGGTGACGGTGACGGTTGCGCCAGCCAGTAATAATTCTAATGCAGCTGGGCGACCTACATGATTAGATGCGCCTACAATTACCGCATTGCGGCTGTAATAGGTTTCACCCGCAGAATCGAGTAAAAGCTTTACTCCGTATGGAGTACAGGGCCGCAGGCCGGGGTTGCGTTGGGCGAGCTGCCCCAGATTATAAGGGTGGAAACCATCAACATCTTTGTTTACATTAATACGGTCAATCACTGCGGATTCGTCTAATCCCTCGGGAAGTGGAAATTGCACCAGAATGCCATGAATATCATCGTCTTCATTGAGTTGATCGATAAGATCATTTAATTCTTGTTGTGACGTGCTGGCGGGTAAATCATAAGCCCGCGAGAGTATGCCGGCTTTTTCACAGGCCAGACGTTTATTGCGCACATAAACTTGCGAGGCAGGATCTTCACCAATTAATATTACTGCTAAGCCAGGGGCTTTTTTACCTGATCCCAAACGTGTTTCTACGCGCTGTTTAATCGTTGCGTAAAGATCTGCGGCGACCTGTTTGCCATCAATAATTTGTGCAGACATACTTTTAATATACTCGGTGGTGGTTGCAAGTAAAATTCAGGGGCGGATTTTCTCATGCATTGGGTAGCGCCCACAAGCGACAACCGTCATAACAGTAAAAAAGATAAGTATTTTAATGAATTGCAGCACGAAGCAGTTGACCTGAATCGTGTAAATGCGTAATATCCGCACCTCGTTTGTTGCTACGTGTTAGCGCAAATGAGTCGGGTAATTGCTTAATTGTAACTCGTTACAAAGGAATGTTGAATAGTTCGGGGTATAGCGCAGTCAAGCGGAGCCTGCTACTTAAAAAGTGCAGGTGCTTAGACAGTATATCGCCAAACAGGGATGAGTTGAAAAATATCGGGGTATAGCGCAGTCAAGCGGAGCCTGCTACTTAAAAAGTGCAGGTGCTTAGGCAGCATATCGCCAAATAGGGATGAGTTGAAAAATATCGGGGTATAGCGCAGTCAAGCGGAGCCTGCTACTTAAAAAGTGCAGGTGCTTAGGCAGCATATCGCCAAACAGGGATGAGTTGAAAAATATCGGGGTATAGCGCAGTCTGGTAGCGCGCCTGCTTTGGGAGCAGGATGTCGGGAGTTCGAATCTCTCTACCCCGACCAAATTAAAAAGTGCGAAGTTTTGTCGAATAAATAGATAATACTTTGCACTATACAGTAGAGAGGTTCGAACGAAAGAGTTCGAAAAATTTGCCGGGAGCAAATTTTAGCAGGGTGATGTTTTTTATCACCCTGACCCGAAGGGCGAAATACAGGGATGTATTTCGTAATCTCTCTACCCCTGTTATCAGGGCCAAATTAAAAAGTGCAAAGTTTTGTCGAATAAACAGATAATACTTTGCTCTACTCAGTTGTTAGGAACTGAACTAAGTAATAGTTAATTGTACTCAGTATAAATTAGCCAAAGTCCTGTAAATCTAAACGGACGAGTACATGCGCCTGTAGCTCATCTGGATAGAGCATCGGCCTTCTAAGCCGAGGGTAACAGGTTCGAGTCCTGTCAGGCGCACCATTTGCAGATGAGCTATAAAGTATAAGTCAGCTCATCTGGAGCATCGGCCTTCTAAGCCGAGGGTAGCAGGTTCGACTAAAATTGCCGGGAGCAATTTTGAACATGATCAATGTTTTCTCTTGATTATGGCCCGCAGGGCGAAGAGCATGATGCTCTGAGTAATCCTGTCAGGCGCACCACTTTACAAGTTTGTGGTGGGTGTAGCTCAGTTGGTAGAGCCCCGGATTGTGATTCCGGATGTCGCGGGTTCAAGTCCCGTCACTCACCCCATATTAAAAAGCACTAACAGAAATGTTGGTGCTTTTTTTTGTCTGTTAATGTGTCCAGGTCTTTAAATATTCCCGCTATACTTTCAGTTAGAGTGTTAATACTGGTATTAAGTCGAGATAGTTCGCAATAAAAATATGCGTAGGTGTTAATATTTATAGTCGTTATTGTTTTAGTCCCCCCCCAGAGGTAATCAGTATGTTTAGAATACGAGCAATTCTAGCTATTCTTTTTTTTATTAGTTTAGCAGCATGTGGAGGCGGTGGCGGTGCCCCTGCCCCTGCTAATCAAGAATCTAATTCTAATAATGCTGCAAAATTAAATTCGATTGATGATATTACCGTTACACCGGGTAATGATGTTAATTTTACGATTACTGCATCAAACTCTGCAGGTCACAATATTACATTTTCAGCAGATTTAACTGATACAGTTTATTCTAAAAATGCAACATTCAATCCGGGTACACAGCGATTTAGCTGGATGACATCGATCATTGATGAAGGTGTTTACCAAGTTACATTTACTGTAACGGATAATGATGTCGTGCCAGTTGAAAGTGATAGTGTAGTAATGAGTATAAGTCTTTTAAATCCTTCTATTGCAGAAGGCAAGACTCTATATGAGCAAAATTGTTTAAGATGTCACGGTACTGGTGGCGTTGGTGGCTCGCAAACTTTAGTGCTGGGTAGTAGCCCTTTATATGTTCGAACGGCATTAGGGTTAGAGCAGGGTGTTCCTGCAGCAAGTCAGATGGGAAGTATAGCGGCAACGTTAGCTGATCCCGTTGCAAATGCTGCATCTATTGGCTATTACCTGTGTGATTTAGCGGGAATAGAAATTAATGATATTGTTTTATGTGAGCCTTAGTTGTGTGTTTGTTGCCAATGCTGAATAGAGTTAGCATAATATTCAAGCAAAGCATCAGCTTCTTCACTAACCCGCAATAAATTGTCTTCGTTACTCACCAGTCCCCTGGCAGTTAACATCGATAATGCATTGCTTAAAACGCTCTCGCAGGCGTTCGACGAAATATTAATCGGCGCACCATTATTTTTTAACTCATCAATGCGTTGCGCGGCCTGTGATTTTAAGTCCAGCTCACTTTGCCATTGAGATTTATTAGATAATAAAACTTCAGACATTAATGCTACCGGCAAAATAGGAATTACATCGCTGATATTTTTCATTAATGATTCGGCTAGCTGCTTAACATGTTCAAAACGTTCTTCCTGTTCGAACTGACTGAAATCAATTTTATTATCTGCGCAATATTGTTTTACTGAAACCGGTGGGCCAAAGTTAACACTGGCATAACCGAAACGTTTCCAGCGCATTTTTCGTGACAGTAAAGTCATCTTATAAATAAAACTCAGTGATGTTTTAATGACAAACCAGCTGCTGCGTTTTTCAACTTCTTTATCCAGTTTACGAATTAAACTTCTGTCTTCTATTACTCTGTCGTAATTAATACCCACGGGTACAAACATAATATCTTTATCAAACTCAGGGTGAAATTCTCTGAGCATATAATCCATAAAGCCTAAGCGCGGTTCGCGCAGTGCACCATTTCTGGTTAAGCCGCCTTCGGGGAAAACGGCCTGACAGACACCGGCTCGAGTCGCCATGTGCACATAACGCTCAAGCACTTTACGATATAAAGGGTTACAGGAATTTCGGCGTACAAAAAATGCCCCCATGGATTTAATTAATGTTTGCAGCGGCCAGATGCGCGCCCACTCACCCACCGCATAAGACAGTGCGGTTTTTTCAGCAACTAAAAATGAAGTGAGAATATAATCCATATTACTGCGATGGTTCATAACAAACACAACACTTGCACCCTGTGGAATTTTTTTCAAACCGTCATCGTCAAAAAAACCCACGCGAATACGATAAATTAAGCGTGCAAATTTTCGGGCTAGCCAGTAACCAAATCGAAAATAAACATAGGCATTAAATGCCGGCACAATTTCACTGGCATATTGACGGGCTTTTTGTTGAGCCAGAGCAGTCGGCATTTTGTTTTTTTCAGCATAGCTTTTAATGGCTTCAATCACCGGTTCATCAAACACTAACTGGTCGATTAAACTTTGGCGGCGGGTGAGTTGAAACGGGCGAATTTCGATATCGAGTCGAGTGCTGACTTCATCAATAACTTTGTTTACTCGACGATGTAAATACCAACGTAAGCCCGGCATTAAGAGTCGGTCGAGAACCATCACGGCAGCGAAAACGACAAGTAAAACAAATAGCCAGGTTGGCAGGGTAATGTAATTGTCCATAATTCATTATTATTTTAGCTGGGAGATGCTCAGCATTATGCGCAGTTAAATAAATTATGGCAACCGCTTTAGCTGGCGAAAATAAATGTTTTGCAAGCTAAAGCGGCAGCTAATATTTTTTAAACGACTAATGCAAATCAATAAATTCCGCTTCAGATGGAATGCCGCAGTCGTCAACAATAAACAACATATAGTGACCGGGAGGTGCAATCGCACCACTGCTCGGCGCATCAATTTTCAATTCACAATTTCCAACCCGCTCGAAGTTCAGCATGATATAACGTTGCTCCGGGTCGGTGTGGTGAGTTACTGCTGACGGCCGCATTAAACCGATTTTTTTAATTCGGCAGGCATCCGCGCTATGAATACTAAAGTGATCGCCGTGATGAAAGTGGCTATTGGCAATGCTATAAGCCGGGCGTGGACCGCGGAATAAATACGGCGGTTGATAAAGCTCTATTTCATTTTCTCCGCCGGCACTGCCGCCTGTTATAAATACTTTTCCATTAGGTAATAACAGTGCCTGTGAATGATAACCACGGGCGCGTTTGAGTGGCGCCACTTCAATCATTTCATTGGTATCGGGGTTGTAAATTTCGCATGGAATATTACTTGCGCCGCCACCACAAATTAGCACAGTGCCATCGGGTAGCAGCACTACATTAAGGTTAAGCCGGCCATTAACCAGTGACTCAATTTGATCCCATTGGGGTGTGCCGGATACTGGCGGAAGATCGATTTTTTCAACCAGTGTTCTGCAGGGGCTGCCGTTACTAGCATCCCCGCCAAATACAATGATCTGCGCATAGGGAATGGGGGTGGTGAGTGGCTCCGGGTCTGCGGCATCTTCAGCTGCAGGTCCTTCGGTATGTTCGCGCAAAATAATAACCGACATACCTTCACGGCGCCGCGGGCAGTTCATGGTGTATTCATCCCCCCAAAAACCGGAAGCGCCCGCAGGGCTTCCGGTTAAATGCAAAATGGCGCTTTTGTCGATGGGATCGCCGGTGTGTTCACGCCAGCCGGTACGGGTGAAAACTACATCGCCGGAGGGCAATAAGTGCAACCCGGGATAGGTGCCTTCAAATACTCGATCGGCACCGCTAATGACCGACCAGCGATCTGCTGGTGCCGCATCCGGATCATAAATTTCAAGTTCTGGGACGTGAGTGGGACCATGTCCTTCAACGTGACCACTAACACCGGAAACTGTCAATACGCGGCCATCGGGTAGAGGTACACCGGTGGGATACCAGCGTTTGAAATGCATGTCAGTATCCTGCGTCCAGACTTTGGAATGTGGCTCATATGTCCAGGCGGCAGTGACTGCGGTATTCATAGAGTTGCCCGCACCGCCCATTGCCAGTAATCGTCCATCGGCTAAAAATGCATGTCCGCAGCACCACATTGACTGGGTGACATTGGGGACCGGCGCGCTAAATTCTGCCACGGTTTCATTATTCGGATTCCAGCTTAGCGTGGGAGCTACCGCCGGATTATAATCGGCTTCGCGCATGAGCAGCACGTCACCGGTATGCATGAGAGCCGCATTGGCAACGGTAAAATTTGCGGGCGTTTCGTAACCTGCTGGCATGTCCTGTGACTCGCCCATAACTGCCGGGTCATTTGTGTCATAAGGGAACACGCAGGGTGTAAGTGATAAACCCGGTGATGCCTGCGGATGGGAAACCTGAATATTCACTTCGGTGCCGCAGCAATAATTCCAGTAGGTGTTGCAATGAATGGATGGTGCATAAATGGTGAGCCAGCCATCTTCGTGGCAATCCTGCTGCACTTTGAAATACAGGTCGGGTTTGTCGCCGAAGCAGGGATAATTAATGTGGGTGTCAAAGCTGCCATCTTCATTAATGTCTATGGTTTTGAGCAGATCAAGATCGTGCAGTGGCAACCAGTAAAAATAACATAAATAGGGACGCAGTAGCGTGAGGTTATTAATGAGTGCTGCGCGCAGTGGTGCAGCAGATTTTAGATTGAAAATGGGCTCGATGAGTTGGCGTAGTTCGGCTTGTGCGCGCACTTTTTTCGATGCTCGTGGTGAATTTTCCAGCAGGTTTTTTTGTGGCCCGCCCTGATAACGTAATGCCTGTCGCAGGCCTTCACCCATTACCGCCAGCTCCGGGCGAATATCAGCGAGCGCCAGTGGATTTTGAATAGCGTCTTTCCAGTCATCGCGCAGGCGGTAAATCAGGTGATCGGGTAGCGCTTTGATAATCATCGGCAGGGTATGGTCGACTTCGAAGATTTGTAATCGCGCATTGCATATTGGTGCGGTTCGTACTTTTCCGCTGGGCATTCGAATACGCATAAGCACCTGTCCGCGCACACGGCAGCAGGCTTTTAGCCAGCGAGTTAAATCCAGTTTAGGAAATTTATAATGCAGATGACGCAGTGAAGAATCTACATAGAAACGTTTTTCGAATGCCTGATAGCGTTGTAAGCGGGTAATGCTGCTGTCATCCGTTAAACCAAACTGAATGGGTGCATGAAACAGGCGAATACTTTGGCCGGCGAATTGCGCAGGGATTTTTAATTCGGCACAGCCTTTTTTGATCGCGGCGGAGGTGATTTTGCAATTATGTTTATCGAATGCCACAACGAAGGCATCTTGTGGTGGAAGCTTGTCTTCGCCGGGGTCGTATTCTGCAGTTATTTCAAGTGTGATGGTGCTTTGCTTTTTCATTTTTTAGTCCTTTTTAAAGTGGTGCATCCTGATTTTTAAATTCACTAAATTATTTCGAGATCGTTATAAGCTATTTAGTCATGAGGCAATATAGGGGTAAATCGAATTACGACAATTCAGATATCAGTTTTTAGAGGATGTATTCGTAAGGCTTTGATGAGTTGAACTGTCAAATTTTTACAGGTGAGATTGATAGGCTATACTATAAAACGAATCGATCTATTTGATTAGGCTAAGGTTTTTGCCTTTGTATTGATAATAATAAATGAGCATAAAAAATGAAGTCATTAGAAGAATGTGAAGCGTATTTTAAATCTTATATTTCATCGCAGGCACAGGCAGCAGAAACACATCGTAAAAATTTTGTGGGGTACTGGCGCATTGAAATGACCCGAACTTTAATGATAAGTGCGGTTATTATTGTCGTGGGTGTCACGGCTGGCTCCTATATTGAGGATGATGGTTCATTGGGATTCTTATTACTTAAATCCGCACCGGTGATTGGCTCGATCATCTGGATATTAATAAAAATGTTTACCCTCGGATTTAAATATCTGGGAAAACTCGATGAGTTTAGACGCTACTACCGGGAAAATATTACTCAGCGTATGCTTAAATTTATGGTACCTGATTTAACGTATAAGCCAGAGGAAGGAATAGATACTGAAATTATTGAGAGCAGTATGATCGTGCCAATATATTTTACCCATAGTGAATTTTCATCAAAATATTTACTGGAATCACATGATTTGTTAGAAGGTGATTTTAATGGTGTTGACGCAAAAACATCAATGATTTCATTAGAGCGACGTGCTGATCGTGTGCAGTGTGACCCTGCAGGTGGCCTGTTTTTTAGAGCAAAGTTAGAAAAAGAATTTGAAGGCAGCGTTGTTATACGCAGAGAGTTTACGGAAAAATATTTAGGCAAAGCCCTGTCTAATTTTGTCGATGATATTCGAACGTCGTTGGGGGACAATAGCGAAAAAAATTACTTTGACTCTGATGAGAACAAAACTGACAGTGCAAAGTGGCAATCACTGGAGCGCTATAATGTTGAAAATCAGGAGTTCGAAAATTACTACCGAGTAAAAACCAGCGACCCACAACTGGCAAAATCGTTATTAACCGATAAGCGTATTAGCAACATGCTGGATATTGCAACGGCGGGAGATTTATTAGTGCAGTTTGCATTTCACGATTCTTATTTCTCGGCTTACTTCTTCAGAGATAACGCTCATTTGTTTGATGTGGCCATTGAAGATGTGAATAAGAAAGTGAATAATTTTGATCACTTTTCAAAGTTGCATCATGAGTTGGGAGTGGTGAATTTAATGGCGCAGGGGATAGTGAAAGAGTCGGCATAAATCTTGTCAAATTCCTCCAATAGAAAGGTAAAAAACAAGAGTGGGTGCAGTGCCATTGCTGTTAGCTGGGCTGTATTCTATTCCGTATTCGACATTGTCGTTATATAAAATTTGATCGGAAGGCAGGCCAATAGACAGGCTGTTTTTAGCATCAAACCCCTGTGAATCCAATGCGTTTAAAATTATTGTGTTGAGTTTTGTTTTAAACTTAGGCTGAATCTTTGAATATTTAAAAGCATAAACCACCTGCTCAGCTATATCTTTTTTATTGAGTGCTTGTTGTTTTGTGGTAAAGGTATATTCGAAATTATACATATCGCAATATTTATGTTCAATAATTGCTGTGTCTTTATTATTAAATATAATGCTTAATTTTTTGACATGCTCACCACTGTCATCATCCAGATGTTTTTCCCATTTTATGCTTTTAATATTTTCATTTTTAGCAGTTTGTTCATCAACAAAAGAAGACGGGTATTTGCAGTTTATATTTTCTGCATTACAGGCAATAGGCAGTATAAAAAATATAAAAATAAAACGGCTGATCATTTTGGTGCGCCATTTACAAATGTTGTTTGATTTAAAATTGAGCCTTTATTGTAATTGCTTAATATTTTTTTGTTGGGCGTAACTTCAATGTGCCAGCATTGATTGGATTTTCCTGTTTCATCAATTAATCGATTGATAAAGCCCTCTTTTTCCAGGCTTTTTAAAGCCTTGGTGAATTTTTTAGGGTTAAATTTTTTATTGGCATTCTTGGTTGAGTTTAAACCGATATCAATAATATTTTTTTTGACGTAGCCGTTTTTAGAAATGCAGTGGTTAGAAACTCTGCGATTGGATTTTTCCAGATCATTAATTTTATCAACCATCAGCTGTAGAATTTCAGTATCTGATTTGTCTTTATTTTTATCGTAAATCTTTAAAACCGCATCGCCACCTCGGCCATATAATCGATATTGTTTTTTTAAATCTATTTTGGCATTTTTAAGCATAATGGATGCCTGCTCTTCAGGTGTTCTTAACGTTGATGTAATAACGGCTGTTTTCATACCAGACTCTTTAAGTGCAATTTTAATAACCGACATTGCATAGTTAGATACAATGCGCCGACTTTTCAGTACGCCACTTTTATAACTAACCGTGAAGCCATTAAGCCCTGTCTGGTCTGAAACGGTTTTACTCGATATGAGCACAGGGCGAGCTGCCCGCTGATTTTGATGCGCAGCGGTTTCCAGTGCCTGTTGTTGCTCCTGGCTGATATACATGGTGAGGTATCTAAATGTTTTGCCATGCGGGTCAATTCGGCCATCAGGATTTTTCATACCAACCGCCTGCTGCTGAAACGCTTTAATTGCATGATAGGTTTTATTGCCTGCAATACCATCCACTTTCAGCGGCATTATTTTCTTCTTCCATGCGGAAAAAGAATTCAGGTATGTCTGAATAATGCGAACATCTTTTCTCTGATTAATGCCATTAACGCCTACGGAGCGAACGATTCCTTTCATTGTTAGTTTCCTGCTTAGTCAAAATGTATGGGCACTATACTAAGTATCGGTAAAAATGTGTAGTGGTAGGTCGTGCTGGTATTCAGCTTGATGAAAGAACCACAGGCAGTCCACATTACTCTATAAAATACAAATCAGATAAAAGCCAACCTAACCGACACCAGTCAGCTGCACTTTCTGTGGTGGTGACTAACCTAAGCCCAGAGACCTAACATGAGCAGCGCTCAAATAAGCTAAATTACTATTAGATGGTGCAGGCTATAGCGAAGCGAGCTAAGTAATTTTTCGTGTTTTATTATGTTCATAGCATCAACATGCAGTCATTAACGTGTCGATAAACACACAAAAAATCGACATGATTAATATTTTATGTACTTAAATATCCGATATAAACCTAAAACAACCCGCTGCTTTATTTTAATTTTAGTGCTATCGCTAAAGTCTCCATGGTTCCCAGTAATAAATTATGCCCAGCGACCTGAACTCGAATCATAATTACGATACAAATGAATGACTTAGAAATAGATATAAGTTATGGGCAAAAAAAACGAGTACGTGAAATCACGTAACTCGCTCTTTTAAATAGTAAAAATTATACTATTTAGAATATGGCTCCCCGAACGGGACTTATTGGGAACCAAATCTATATCATTTAGATTACCAGCTAAATACCTTAAGAAGGCGGCTTAATACGGGGTAGAGGTAATGCCGAAGCCCCCCCTCCGCATTTAGAAAAGAGTGGTTTTATAATTGCTGATCCATTTAATGCTCTATGTTAAATCGAGTTTGTTGGTCAAGTAATATACGTGATACATTACTATGTGCGTACGTTGGTACGTTAATAAAATTAGAATATCATTGTATAAAAAATATAGATAGCTTAGAAGAGGGGTGCAACTAGATATTAGTTGCAAAATGGCTTAGACTAAATAGCATGGATCAATGTCTAAATTTGAAAAAGCAATAGATCGTTTAAAATCTGAACCAAAAGATTTCAAGTGGAGTGAATTGAAGACTGTACTGAAAAGGTTCGGTTTTAAAGAAATTCAAGGTGATGGATCCAGAGTAAAGTTCTATGATGAAGAGAAAGGCGTATTGTTCTTATCCCATAAACCACATCCTAAACCTAATATGAAGTCATATGCTGTGAGACAAGCTTTAACCTTTTTGAAAGATAATGGATATATCAAATGACTGATAATACAATTAAATATAACGGATACTGTGGTTCTATAGTTATTGATCTAGATGACGGGATTATGCACGGAAAAATTTTGCACATCCGTGATTTAGTAACTTTTGAAGCAGAGTCTGTAGACAAATTAAAAGAAGAGTTTAAAGCGGCTGTTGATGATTATTTAGAGACATGCGCTGAGCTGGGTAAAGATCCGGATAAGCCTTACACTGGTAGTTTTAATGTCAGAATAGGTCCTGAGTTTCACCGAGAGCTTGCGATCTTGGCTGCAAATCAAGGTAAGAAATTAAATCAAGTTGTACTGGAAGCTGTAAGAGCTAAGTTAAATCCAAAAGTTGATGAAGTGCATGTGAATCATGATCATGAAGTTAACTTAACAGTTAATATTCCAAGTGATAAAGTTGAAACTATTGTTACAAGTGGTTCGAATCCAGTAGTTTGGGAGAGTAAGCTTGTCCACCACTGAGCCTAAAAAATATATCAAAAATACAGAAGTTACAGAAGTTACAGAATCATTATCTTTAAATGAGATGACTGAAGTATTAATTAAACACTATGGTTATCATAAAGGTGTTTTTAATTTGGTTGTGGAGTTCCAGATAGGTGTGGGTAACTTCGGCCCTGATCCATTAATGCCAGCCCCTGGTGCTGCTCTTGGAGTTACTCGTATTGGACTTGGGCCTGCACCGGTTCCACCAAATAATGCTTCTGTGGATGCATCTGTTGTTAATCCTAAGGCTAGTTCTGTCAAAAAGCATGTAGCTAAGAAGAAGGCTGCTAAGCAATAATTGTCTCCAGTTGAATTATAAAAATTCAAATAAGTTAAGGATTGGAGCGATCAAAAAACAACACAATTGTATGTGTCTATTTTAACTAATCATCAGTTAGATCAGGTTTATGGTTTTCTTTTGTTTCTAGATGTGTGTTTTCCCCATATTTTATAAATCTCTTTTTTAAATCCTCTCCAAAAAATTGCCAGATTAAATTGCTAGGAATATGAAGTTTCATATGTTCAGGTATATTATCAGTAACTTTTATAGGCATTTTTGTCTTGGGTCGTTTTTTCTTGTGATAGTCGTCTTTATCGTTTTTATTCATCGCTAAAGTCTCCATGGTTCCCAGTAATAAATTATGCCCAGCGACCTGGACTCGAATCATAATTACCATACAAATGAATGACTTAGAAATAGATAAAAGTTATGGGCAAAAAAAAACGAGTACGTGAAATCACGTAACTCGCTCTTTTAAATAGTAAAAATTATACTATTTAGAATTTGGCTCCCCGACCTGGACTCGAACCAGGGACAAACGGATTAACAGTCCGTTGCTCTACCAACTGAGCTATCAGGGAATGATGTAACTTAATATTGACTCTATACTATTGATTTAGAGACGAACGGACTGTTAATCCGTAGCTCCTCAGCTGAACTATCAGTGAGAGGCACCTCGAAACTACGTCGTTTCGAGGTGCGCTATAATACTGATTCACCTCTTAGCGGTCAACCCTAATTTACTGATTTTCTGAAAGTTATCCTACGAATTTCTTAATTCTTTCAAGTGCTTTCTCTAAGCTGCCCATATCGGTGGCAAAAGAGATGCGCATATGCCCCGGGCTGCCGAATGCGGAGCCGGGAACCAGTGCAACTTCGGCTTCAGCTAAAATTTTCTCAGCTAGCGTTACATCGTCTTTAATGCCCATGTTTTGCATGACTTTGCTGAAATCGGGGAAGATATAGAAGGTGCCATCGCTGGCAATGCTTTCAACGCCGTCAATTTTATTGAGCTCTGCCAGTACAAAATCGTGACGTTCTTTAAAGGCCGTGTTCATTTCAGTTAAGCGGGATTGATCGCCTTCCAGCGCGGCCTGTGCCGCTATTTGTGAAATTGAGGTGGGATTGGAGGTGCTTTGTGACTGAATCTTTTTCATGTTTTTGATTAAGTCAGCAGGGCCAGCCGCATAGCCGATGCGCCAGCCGGTCATGGCATAGGCTTTGGATACGCCATTTAACACCACCGTGCGATCGTATAATTCGGGGCAGGCATTCACGATATTGCAGAAAGGTTCGTCCGTCCACAGAATTTTTTCGTACATATCGTCGGTGGCAATAATAATATCCGGGTATTGCAGTAACACTTCGGCCAGCGCTTTCAGTTCATCCATTGAATAAGATTTGCCCGAGGGGTTCGATGGGCTGTTAATCACGAACAAACGGGTTTTGTCGGTGATGGCGGTTTTTAATTGATCTGCTGTAATTTTGAAATCCTGAGACTGGTCGCCTTGCACAATGACTGGAACCGCATCCGCCAGTAAAACCATATCCGGATATGACACCCAATAAGGTGCGGGGATGATAACTTCGTCGCCGGGGTTTAGCAGTGCTTGTGCCATATTAAAAAAGCTCTGCTTGCCACCGCAGGAAACCAGCACCTGATCGGCCGCATAGTTTAAGCCGTTATCTTCTGAAAATTTGTTTATAATAGCCTGCTTTAAACTGGGCATGCCATCGACTGCGGTGTATCGGGTTTGATTGTTGCCAATGGCTTCTACCGCGGCCTGCTTTACATGGTCCGGGGTTGCGAAGTCCGGCTCACCGGCAGCGAGGCCAATCACATCTTTGCCCTCGGCGCGTAATTGTTGAGCCAGTGCGGTAACCGCCAGCGTGGGTGAAGGTTTAACTTTCTGAATTCTATTGGATGCCTGAGCCAAAGCAATATACCCTGTGAGTTTGTTTTTTTATTAATACCGTGAGTATAAACAATGTTACCTGCTTTTGTCCTATCCCAAAGGTAAGAGAAGTGGTTTTTTTTAATGTTTTTTTGAAATAAATTTGTTTTAAAGAAAATGTAGAGTCATTTAGTTTTTATTATGTCGAAAAAATTTGAATTAATTACCGATAAAACTCCCGCGGGTGATCAACCCAAAGCGATTGAAACTTTATTGAGTGGCCTGGATGAAGGGTTGCTGAATCAAACCTTGCTCGGGGTTACTGGCTCGGGTAAAACCTTTAGCATTGCCAATGTGATTCAGCAATCACAACGACCGGCAATGATACTCGCGCCGAATAAAACCCTCGCAGCTCAATTATATGGCGAGATGAAAGAGCTGTTTCCGAATAACTCGGTGGAGTATTTCGTTTCCTATTACGACTATTACCAGCCAGAAGCTTATGTGGTGGCCAGTGATACCTTTATTGAAAAAGATGCGTCGGTGAATGAGCATATCGAACAGATGCGCTTATCTGCCACCAAATCCATGCTGGAACGACAGGACACAATTACGGTGGCAACCGTGTCATCGATTTATGGCCTGGGTGACCCTGAATCCTATCTGTCGATGATGTTGCACATCGTAAAAGGTGACATGATTAACCAGCGGGATATTTTGCGTCGCCTTGCCGAGATGCAATACACCCGCAACGACATGGAACTGGGGCGTGCTAATTATCGGGTGCGCGGTGAAGTGATTGATGTGCATCCGGCGGAATCGGAATACGAAGCGGTGCGCATTGAATTGTTTGATGATGAAGTTGAGCAGCTGAGTTTTTTTGATCCGCTCACCGGTGAAGTGCTGCGTAAAGTGTCGCGGCTGACAATTTATCCCAAATCACATTATGTAACACCCAAACATGTTATTCAGGAAGCCATCGATAAAATTAAAGATGAATTAAAAGTTCGGCTGAATGATTTGCGCGATAACAATAAATTAGTTGAAGCACAACGTTTAGAGCAGCGCACCATGTTCGACCTGGAAATGATGCGTGAGCTGGGGTATTGCAACGGCATCGAAAACTACTCACGTTATTTATCAGGTCGCGCACCCGGCGAGCCGCCACCGTGTTTGTATGATTATCTGCAGGACAATGCGCTGTTAGTGATTGATGAAAGTCACGTCACTGTGCCGCAATTGGGGGCCATGTATAAAGGCGACCGCTCGCGCAAGGAAAATTTAGTGGGTTATGGTTTTCGCTTGCCCTCGGCTTTAGATAATCGACCACTGCGTTTTGATGAGTTCGATAAAATGCGCCCGCAAACTATTTTTGTTTCTGCAACACCCGGTAATTATGAAACGGAACACTGCGATCAGGTTGCAGAAATGGTGGTGCGCCCGACCGGTTTGGTTGATCCGCAAGTGGATATTCGTCCGGTGGCAACCCAGGTGGATGATGTGCTATCGGAAATAAATATTCGCGCAGCCAAACAGGAAAGAGTTTTAATTACAACGTTAACCAAACGCATGTCAGAAGATTTAACCGATTATTTAACCGAGCACGGTGTGCGGGTGCGCTATTTGCATTCCGATGTAGACACGGTTGAGCGCATGGAAATTATTCGCGATTTACGTCTGGGTGAGTTCGATGTGTTAGTCGGTATAAATTTATTACGCGAAGGTCTGGATTTACCCGAGGTATCGTTAGTCGCAATACTCGATGCAGATAAAGAAGGCTTTTTACGTTCCGATCGTTCACTTATTCAAACCATGGGCCGTGCTGCGCGAAACTTAAATGGCAAGGCGATTTTATATGCAGATAAAATCACCGGCTCAATGAAGCGCGCCCTGGATGAAACCGAACGTCGTCGGGAAAAACAGCTGGCATTTAATCAAGAACATAATGTTACACCGCAGGGCATTAAAAAATCTATACAGGATATTATGGGTGTTGGTTACGAGCAGCGCCATGCACAGCACACCTTGAAAATTGCTGAGCAACAGGCCGAGTACGCACACATGAGCGTTAAAGATATCAGCAAAGAAATGGATAAGCTGGAAAAGAAAATGTTTCAGCATGCGCAGGATTTAGAGTTTGAAGAAGCGGCGGCGGTGCGCGATAAAATTAATCAGTTGAAGGCCTTGTCGTTGCAGGCGTAGTTTGAAAACAGGTCGTTTTAAAAACAAAATTTGATATAAATCAATTTGCAAATCTATACATAATTATATTCCCAATCAAAACTTTTGTTATTTGTGGTTTTATATTAGTCAGTTTCTTTTATCGGAAAAATCCCTACATTTTTATTTATAAAAAGATGACATGTATTGTGTCGTTTTACTTATTTTAATGTAAATGAATATGAGTGAAAATATAATCTGATATTGAAAGTAAAAGTTTTAATGGACCGAGCCTGATTAAATCTTTTTCTCAGATTTTAAAGAAGAAAAAGTTTTCGATAGTGAAATATTCAGGTAAGGATACTATTTTTTAGTAAAGAAATATTATTACCAAATAATAACTAAATAAATTCAAAATATAAGGAGTATATGATGAATTGCAAAAATGAAAATTCGCTAACGGTTAGTTTAAATATTACAGACCAAACGGAAGTATCCAGCCTTCAAGCTTATGTTTTTAGTAGTGGAGGAAAAAATATTGGTTCTGCACCTATTTCTGTTAATGAGGCTGCCGTTATTTCCATGCCGGATAATATGGATGGGCGTGCGATAGAGGTATTTCTTGGCCCTGTCGCAAAAGAAAATGAGCCAGTGCCGACAGTTAATATGTTAAAACGTGCGGGTGCTTATGCTATGCCAGCGCGTTATTTAATTGATAGGCCTGAGTTCGATTTTACAATCCCCGGCATTATTTTACCATTATGGTGCACATGTAATGTTAACGGGCGTGTAATTAAGCGTGTCACTTTGGGTGATGGTAGCGTTGATGAAATGCCGGTGTGTAATGCGCGTGTACATATTTGTGAGGTGGATTCATGGGATTTAATTTTACCGCGTATTCCTGATCTGGATATCTTTAAACTGCGCGATGATCTGTTAGATAAGCTTTATCCGGTACGACCACCTTTTCCTGATCCCGGGCCATTTATTCCTGATGTGCCTATGCCTGAACCACCAATATTTGAGTCACCACTGCCTGCCTTTAACGCACTGTCATCGGATTTTAAAAAAACAACTTTTAATCAAAATGCTAATGTTTTTTTAACAAAAAAATTAGTCAGTTTGCCGCAACAACTGGCTATTACAAATCCTGCTATTAACGCTTTGGCAAACACCAGTAATGTAAATGAAATTCGTAGCCAGTTACTGCAGCTTAATTATTTTCTTTATCCATTCTGGTGCTTCTTTCCTTATATATGGAGGCATTATCATAAAGATTGTATTCGCACGGTAGATGTAGATAGCCGTGGGCGTTTTAGTACGACTATTTCCCATGATTGTAACGACCAGCCAGATTTGTATTTTTGGGTAGAGCAACTTCAGGATGGTGTATGGACAACTGTTTATAAGCCCGGTGTTGCCTGTAATACGAAATGGAATTATGAATGTGGCACAGAAGTGCTGATTAATGCACCTGATGCCGAGGCCTGTGAAGAGCCAGGCTATGATATTCCTGATGGCGTTACCTTATTTGTTTTACCATATAAAATTGGTCATAAACATATCTGGGGCACTCCACTCGGTGCACCGCCTGCACCGAATGGCTGGCTGCGTTCTGATGGTTTTGTCAATTATTATACTTCTAATCTGGGCATGCTTAACGATGCGCCTTTTGGTGGTACCCTGCATTTTCATCACGATGATTCTTATTTTATTCCCAAAGGGGATTCTGTTCCCGGTGATGAGGACAATAGTATTAAATACTATCGTTATTCATATCGTCGTGTAGAGGATGCTGGCGACTGGACAGCGATGACTATCCCTCAATTTCGAGGCTACATTGTTGAATATAATAACGGTGACTCGCCCACCTATGAAAGTTACCCAGTACCGCCACAAACGGTTGGTACTGAGCCAAACCTGTTTGAATTCAGGCCTCGTACACCACCTGTGCCAGGCGGCGTTGATGCAACTACGGTTAAATTAATGTCATGGTCAATTGGGAATTTAAACAATGTGGCTGCCAGCTGGAATACTCGTGCCACTGCGCCCGCAATGAGTGTTAGCAATATCACGGATGATGCTGGAACATTTGAGGTGAAAATTGAAGTGTTTAACGAAGCGGGTCAGCTGGTGATGCCTGGCGCCAGCACGTTTGAATTCCTCGCACTCAACAGTGATCGTCGAACAACGCGTCTTGCTGATAGTGGAGAAATTAGCAATGGTGCCTTTGTGTTTAAAGTGCATATTGATAATAATAATGTAACTGCAATTTTGCCACAGCCGAGCATAGACGGTATACGAGCTAGCGATGATTGTGGGTTCCTGCGTTACGATGATGCTGGCGAGCTGGTAAAAGTGGAGTTCACCGCAACTCATCCCAATGATCACGCAGTTTTTGATTTCAATATCACACGAGGCTCTAACGTGCTCGCAACAGCCAGCACTGCAGGTATTTATACTGAGACAGCAGCAACATCAGCACCTCCTTACAACGATGTCGGTGGCATTTACCAACATGATTTTGCTGCTGTAGATCTTGTTGGTACCTGTATTAATGCCGCCTTTGCAGCTAACCTGCATATTTGGGGAAAAGCTACAGATGGACATGATCGTTTGGGGATTGGCGGTGAACGTCTGATCGCATTTGCACTGGCAGAAAGTGAAGATGAGGAGGTATAAAATCGGATAGTTGTTTCCACTGTTGGCTTTTTTCAGTTTTAAGATCGATAAAAACAGATAGAAAAAAGCCAACAGTTTTATGTTTGTGGCTCTTGAATTTGTATTAATAATTTTCAACTGAACTGTTTGCGATTTTATTTATTTGCATAATAGTAACCCAGTACAAGGTTTCAAATTTCGCCGTTATTCTTTTATCTCTTAGGTTAATCCTGAATTTAAATGACAATATTTGTATTTTCTCTTTTTCAATGAGGGGAGTGAATACCATCTGTTTTCAGCAGCATTAAATCCCTTAGTTTACTCAACCGATCATAAATACGCCTGTTTGATATTGCGCAATTAAATAAAAACATTCTGTAAATCAGTTTGACTTTTTCAAGTAGTAATGCCTAATATACGAATAATAGTAATTCTCATTAGCATTTGCATATGCATTTAATTAAGAATGGAGCCATTTATGAATATATCAACGGTTAAAAAAACCTTATTTGTCGCAGGTCTTCTGTCGCTAGCGACACCGGCACAATCTGTGGAATACCCAATCGGTGTGCCCGAGCAGCGTAATGGTATGGAGATTGTTGCGGTTTATCTGCAACCGGTAAGAATGGAACCGGAAGGCATGATGAGAGCATCTGAAAAATCAGATGTACATCTAGAAGCGGATATACGTGCACTGGATATAAACGCCAATGGCTTTGCTGAGGGGGACTGGATTCCGTATCTGCATGTGAAATATGAAGTCAAAAAGAAAGGTTCGGATAAAGTGATTAAGGGCGATTTTATGCCGATGGTTGCAAATGATGGTCCCCATTATGGTGATAACGTCAAACTCTCCGGCCCCGGAAAATACACGGTCAAATACACTATCTTTGCGCCTGACGCGCCTGAAAATCCATCAGGAAAACATTTTGGACGACATACCGATCGGCTAACAGGCGTGCGTCCCTGGTTTAAAACCTTTGACGTGGAGTATGAGTTTATTTATGCGGGAATTGGTAAGCGCGGGGGGTATTAAGGGATGAAAAAATCTTTTTATGCATCGCGTTTATTTAGCGGACTGGCCGCCATAAGTTTGAGTTTTTCGGTGATGGCAGACAATAACCCGGCAAGTATTGATGGGCGTTTAAATGTTATGGAAAAACGCATTGAGACACTTGAAGCAGAAAATAAATTATTAAATGAATCGTTAAATGAACCTTACATCAGTGACAGTGAGCCGGAAATTTCAGCACGCATTAAAGCGGTTGAGTCTCTGGCTAACAGTCACCGCAGTGCAACTGCGACAGTAGAGGATTTGCAGGGAATTGAAACCAGTATTGGTTTTACCACAGTGGCTCAGGGGGTAAGCGGCACGCCTGCGGGTGAGAGTAAAAATTCAGAATTAAATTATCGCGGTGATGCAACGGTCACTTTACCGGCGGGTAATATTGGGACTTCTGAGGGCATAATATTTACCCATTTTCGTATGGGGCAGGGACTGGGGTTAGAGAATCCGGGGGATGCTTTCTCGTCTTTAAATGGCACAAGTTTTCAACGACCCGGCACAGCCACATCTGACAGCACGGTTTTGTTAGCGCAACTCTGGTATCAGTTAAATGTTCCCTTACCGATTGGCGGAAATCCGGATTTATCGCGTGAACATCTGGAGTTTAATTTCGGCAAAATCGATCCATTTATGTTTTTCGATCAAAATGCAATTGCTGATGATGAAACCCGTGGATTTATTAATCAGGCTTTTTTGCATAACCCATTACTCGATGTGGGGGGCGATGTTGGGGTGGATGATTTCGGATTTACGCCGGGGCTTCGCATGGCGTGGATTGATGATACCTACGGACCAGAGCAGTATGCATTTTCAATCGGGCTTTTTGGCGCAGGCGAAGGTGCCAGTTTTGAAAATTCTTTTTCAGATCCTTTTATTATTGCGCAGCTTGAAACAAAACAATATTTACTGGTTGGCTTAGAGGGTAACTATCGGCTGTATGTCTGGAGTAATGACAGCGCAGAAAACTTAACCGGTAACAAAGAATCCCATACCGGATATGGCATCAGTATCGACCAGAAACTGGATGATTATTTAACCTTGTTTGTGCGATTAGGTCAGCAATTAAAAGGTGAAGTTAAGTTTGATAAAACCATAACCATGGGAGCCGATTTTGGCGGCAGTTACTGGAGCAGAGGCGGTGATGCAATTGGTATTGCATTGGGGGCTTTGTCGTTAAGTTCCGATTATAAAACTCAATCGAATACGCTTGTTGGTTATGAAGCCAGTGGTGCAGAACAAGTTGCCGAAATTTATTATCGCTATCGCATTAATAGTCAGTTTGATATTTCACCAAATTTACAATACATCAATCAGCCTGGTGGCAACCAGAGTGCATCTGCAATGACAGCATATGGTTTGCGTGCACAACTTAATTTCTAAACAGGATTTAACTATGAACAAATTTAAATTGTATTTTCTATTAAGCGCTCTGTTCTTTAGCAATGTGGTATTTGCTGGCTTACCTGCTTACAAACTCACCATAAAAGATGGGCATTTTAGCCCTGAAATTATCAGAGTAGCAAAGGGCACGCGCTTTAAACTCGTGATTACAAATTTGGGCCCGGGGCCGGAAGAATTTGAAAGTAAAAAACTGCGTAAAGAATCGGTGATTGCAGAAGGCGTAACGCGCTCGGTTGTTTTTGCGCCGTTAAAACCGGGCAAATATAATTTTTTTGGTGAGTTTCATTTAGATACGGCGCAGGGTCATATCATTGTTGAGTAATCATTATGAGTAGTACGATATTTATTGTCTGGCGTGAAAGTATTGAAGCCATGCTGGTGGTTGGCATTTTATATAGCTGGCTGAAAAATCAGTCTTTAACGGATGCTGAGTGTAATGCATCATCTGTGGGGATGCGTTTTTTATGGGGCGGTGTGGCCACCGGAATTGCGCTGGCTGCAAGCCTGGCATTTGTTATGTTGAAAGTGCAAAGTGAATTAGCCGCAGAAGCACTGGATTATTTTCAGATCATTATATTACTGGTTGCCTCGGCACTGATTACGCAAATGGTGCTGTGGATGCGGAGTCATGGTCGTCATCTTAAACATGATTTAGAGTCCGGTTTACAAGCTTCTCATGAGCAATCTAACTGGTGGGGGATGTTTGCATTAACGGCCATTGCGGTTGGGCGGGAAGGTGCAGAAACGGTTATTTTTCTTTATGGAACCGGGCTATCTCAGCAAAATGAAATGATGTCTTTTATCTTGTCGGCAAGCGGTGGTTTTGTGCTGGCGTTTTGTACCTTCTGGATTTTATCGAAAGGTACGCGCTATTTTTCATGGCAATTATTTTTTCGCATGAGTGAAATATTATTGTTATTACTGGCCGCGGCATTACTGGTGAGTGGCGTGGATCATATGATTGGTCTGGGCTGGATTCCGCCTCTGGTTGATCCGCTTTGGGACAGCAGTTTTTTACTGGATGACAGTAGTCGGGTAGGTGGCGTGATTGCCGCCTTTACCGGCTATCGTGCGCAACCTGCATTAATGTTACTGATGATTTATTTAGCCTACTGGGTGTCGGTGAGTTTCTTGTTGCGCCGTTCAAGTCGATCTCATTCAAGCCGCTCTCACTCTGCTAAAGCTAGTGTGTGATGTTGGGCAATAACATGATTGAAGTAACGCTAGATTCAAACATTCAAAAACCGTCAGTACTACAACGACTGGGCGATTTAATGCAGGCTAAGCGTGGCACGATTCAAGTCATACAGTGGATGGTGGTTGTTTTTTATCTGGGCCTGCTGGTATGGCCGGCCTTGTTACCCCTGCCGAAAGATTATGTGCACTTTTATGAAAACCTGATTCTGTTTGCGCAGTTTATTTTCTGGGGAATCTGGTGGCCGTTTGTTATGTTGAGCATGGTGTTAATGGGGCGTGTCTGGTGCGGAGTATTTTGCCCCGAAGGTTTTTTAAGTGAGTGGTCGAGCCAACGTGGCATGGGAAAAACCATTCCGCGCTGGATACGCTGGCAAGGCTGGCCGTTTACTGCATTTGTGCTTACAACGATTTATGGGCAATTGATAAGTGTTTATGAATACCCGAAAGCGGCTCTGTTAATTCTGGGTGGCTCTACACTTGTGGCGATGATTATCGGCTTTGTTTATGGCCGGGGCAAGCGGGTGTGGTGCCGGCATTTGTGCCCGGCGAATGGTGTTTTTTCTTTGCTCTCCCGGCTTGCACCGCTGCATTTTAAAGTTAATCAACAGGCGTGGGATATGGCGTCGCATAAAACCCCGGCGGTAAATTGTGCTCCGCTGGTGAGTGTGCGAACGATGACGGGTAACAGTGCCTGTCATATGTGCGGGCGTTGTAGCAGTCACAGAAATGCCGTTGCACTGACCGCGCGCTCACCAAATGAAGAAATTCTGAATATTGAAAAACAGTCAGCTAATAATTGGGATATTTATTTATTAATATTTGGCATGTTAGGCGTAGCCACCGGCGCATTTCAATGGTCGGCCTCTCCCTGGTTTGTGCAATTAAAACAAACCCTGGCAGAGTGGCTGATTGATAAAGAAATATTCTGGTTATTAAGTGATAACGCCCCATGGTGGGTATTAACTCACTACCCGGAAACCAATGATGTGTTTAGCTGGCTGGATGGCATAAGCATTTTGCTTTATATCGGTGTAAGCACGCTGAGTATTGGCGGTGCCATTTTTATTGGATTATGGTTGGCGGGGCGTATTCTTAAAGAAAAAACATTTTTGCCATGGCAGCTGGGTTACGCTTTAACGCCACTGGCAGGTCTGAGTATTTTTTTAGGCTTAACCGCATTAACCATCAGCATGCTTAAAGCCGAGCACATACTCATACACAGTGTCGTGCAAATTCGTATTGCCTTGTTGGTGCTAGCTTATCTTTGGAGTGCATATTTACTTTGGCAAAAACTTATCCAGTATAAAGTAATTAACTGGCGAATATACAGTGCCTGGTTTGTTATTATGTTGAGCTCAAGTCTGGTGGGTATAAGTTGGGTGATGATGTTTTTTATCTGGTAAAGACAATACAGTGTTTATGAATAAAATAAGTGAGTAGAAAGTTTAAGTGTGAGTCACTACTATCCCATAGTTTATTGAAGACAATTTCATACACTACACTGGATTATAAAATGCAGAAAAAACGGACGGCCTGTAATTAAATATTTGAATAGCAATAATCCCATTCAAACCCCGACACTTTTTGTAAGGCATTTAGTAATTCATCACCGGGCACCGCTTCATGAGGATAGATGTGATTAACCTCAAATCCGCAGCGTGCAAACCCACATTCGTGTTTCCAGCTTAAATCTGCATAGGGTGTTTTTTGTTGGCATTTATCGCAGGTGCAAATTTCTTCCGGTAATTTCCAGTCAGCGGTTTTCCAGGTGGCGATGCGTTTTGTACAGGCAGGGCATTTTGGATTGACTGTACTAGTGTATCCAATGCAAATGGCATGCTCGCATGGTTCAATAAAAGAAATAAAACAATGATTTTCACCCGCCACCGGAAATAAATTAATATTTGGCGAGCAGCCTAAAAAGGTGATTAAACTTAAAAATCGTTCGCCGGGTAAGTAGTGGTTATTATCGTGCGCAGTGCTAATAATAAATTCTGAATCTATTAATGACTGTAACAGTATTTGAGTGTTAAAGGTTTCTTTGGCAGATGCCGGAAAAAAGATAAGTTTTGATATTGGCATAATAAAATAGTGAGGTTGATTTGAAGTTTACAGACACTGGATACCTGAAGCTGCTGATCCAGGTATGACGAAGTGATTCTTTTATATTCATGTTTAATTAAAGTGTTAGCGCTACTCTATTAAGCCAAGCATTCACTTCTAAACAGTAGTCTATTGATGTATAAATCTAAAATATAATTATAACACGCCCGCAACAATACAAAACCAGCCTGTTTTTAAATTTAGAATGCACTACAATACCCGCATGAATTTATTTGATTTTTCTATCGCTCGTATTCCTCGCATTATTTTTAGCCGAGGGGCTATTAAACAACTTCCGGAACTCTGTCTTCGCTATGGTAATAAAGTGTTGCTGGTTACCGGCGCACATTCATTTGAGTCGACGCAGGCTTATGCCCGTTTAAAATTAGCATTTTCCGGTCATAATATTCATTTTGAAAAGTGCTCTATTGCGGGCGAACCTTCACCGGAAATGGTTGATGATATTGTCACTCAATATCAGGGTACTGCATTCGATGTTGTATTAGGTATCGGTGGTGGCAGTGCTTTAGATGCGGCAAAAGCCATTGCGGGGTTATTAAAAGTAAATCGCTCGGTTATGGATTATCTGGAAGGAGTTGGCCCCGAGCTTAAATATGAAGGCCCGGCGGTGCCCTTTATTGCAGTGCCAACGACAGCAGGCACTGGCTCAGAAGCCACCAAAAATGCGGTGCTGAGTGTGCAGGGTGAAGACGGATTTAAAAAATCATTTCGAGATGATCAGCTGGTTGCCGAGTATGCGGTGATTGATCCCGAGTTATTAAGCACCTGTCCAAAAAATGTAATCGCTGCAAATGGTATGGATGCGTTAACCCAGTTAATTGAGTCTTATGTTTCTACTGGTGCAAATGAGATGACCGACGCACTGGCATTAAGCGGTATTCGATTAGTGAGAGATAGTCTTTTAAATTTGTATAATATTTCAACGAATCATCCACGAGTGACTGAAGATGCACAGGATAAAATGGCCTATGCATCATTAATGTCAGGTATCTGTCTGGCTCAAACCGGTTTGGGTTCGGTACATGGTTTAGCGTCGCCCTTAGGTGCGTTTTATCCTGTTCCACATGGGGTGGTTTGTGGTACTTTGGTGGCGCAGGCCACGGATATTAATATTCGATTAATGCTGGAGCGTGAGCCGGGTAACCCGGCGCTAAATAAATATGCGATATTGGGTGAAGTTATTACTCAGCAGCAATATGCTGATAAGCATAAATCCTGGGAATCCTTATGCGAAACACTGCATCAATGGACAATTGAATTACAGTTACCAAAATTAAGTCAGTTTGGATTGACTCAAAGCGGGCTGGATAAAGTGGTTGCTAACAGTCGGGGAAGCAGCATGAAAACCAATCCGGTTGTTATGAGTGACGATGAAATTCGTGAGTTATTAATGTTGCGTTTATAACGTAGGTGTTTTTTATATTTAATAATGGAACACTTTTAATAAAAGGAAAATACCGATGACACTTAAAAATAAATTTAAAGTTCTGTTTATATTTTTACTCTTTAATTTAGCAGCCTGTGAATCTGTTGACTCGGATGATGTCAGAACCTCCGGGGTGTATGCTGATATTAGTGTTAGCGCTAATGGTGCTGGAAATACCCGAGTTAAAGCGCGACTTAAAGTCGGCGGCGTTTTTTCAAATACAGATTTAGAACTAGAAAGAGGCGATCAATTAATTGCAAGCGCCACTGGTGGTGCATCAATTATTATGCGCGAAGATCAGGAGTTTTTAGGTGGCGTTGAATATAAAGCTACATTTTTATTTGATACTGAAAACACTCGTTTTAATGTTGCGTTTAATCGGCCCTCGGGAATCAGTGCGCCCAACTCTTATGTGATTATGCCTGCGTCGATATTAATTGTTACTCCCAATGCCGGGCAGACTTTTAATCGTTCTGATAGTGTGACGTTAAGCTGGACACCGGTATCTAATAATATGTCCAGACTTAGAATATATTCAAGCAGCTCTCGATGTACTGATGCAAATGGACAGGAAATTTTTAGTTCGAGTAATTCAAATTCAATTTCAAGCGTTGTTGATCCGGGGAGTGTTACGCAGGTTGCCAGTTCTTATATTGCGGCGAATGCACTTTCTGACCCAACTGCAACCTGTACGGTTACGTTTAGAGCAGAGCGAACGCAAGAAGGTGTTTTAGATAGCGCGTTTGGCGAAGGCGGAATAATTTCGGCAAATCGTTATGATGAAGTTCAAATTACTGTCGTGCCTTAAAGCACCGATGGCATAATGGATAATGCATCTAGCTCGGCTTCTCTGGCTTCTTTATCTTCAGTAAACTGATATTCAAGCAAATCATAATACCGTCGAATATTGGTGACATATTTTACCGGTTCCCAGCCACGTGCATAGCCGTATTGGGTTTTCTTATACCATTTTTTTCTGGCGAGAAGTGGTAAAGTAGTTTGTAAGTCATTCCATTTATTCGGATTTTTTGCCTGTTTTTGTGCGATTTTCTGTGCATCAATTACGTGATAATAACCTACATTATAAGCAGCCATTGCAAACCAGGTTCTGTCGGGTTCTTTTAAATCTTCGGGGAAACGTTTTCGAATTTGATCTAAATATTTGGCACCACCAAAAATACTGCTTTTTGGATCCAGTCGATTTTTTACCCCCATTTGGCCAGCGGTTTGCTGAGTTAGCATCATAATGCCACGCACACCGGTTGGAGAAACCGCTTTTGGATTCCAGTGTGATTCCTGATACCCCATCGCCGCTAATAATTTCCAGTTGATATTATATTTTTCACCCGCCTCAATATACATGTCGAGATATTTGCTTAAGCGCGTAGCAATATGACGTTTGTAAATGCGGTTTCCAACATAATCAAACTGGTCAACATGGCCGTAATGTTTTTCGATTAGATGTGTGATTTCACCGTTGTTTAAATTGCGCCAGAAAAAAGTCATGGCTTTGTCGTATAAACTGGAATCTTTGGCTTTGGGAAATGCCCAGGCGAGTTTTTTGGGTTTTGATATATCAAATGCGACGCGCAGCTCAAGTAAAAAACGCTGGTTTAATGACACTTCATTTGAGTCAGCAACGGTAAAATCGATTAATTGATTTTCAACTAAATAAAGTAGCTGCTCACTTTCAACATTTTGTTGTGTGTTCCAGTTCAAGTCAGGATGTTCAACTTTTAACTCGTTTAAACTTTCCACATGGCTGGAGCCTTCAATTACTTCGAGAATACCGTCATCAAGATCGGCAATTTTTTTAGGCCGATAAGACTGATTGTTATAAATGAGTTGCTCGGTAATTTCCATATAGCTGGCACTAAAGCGCACATATTCTTTACGCGATTCGGTGATGGTTAAACCGGCGGCTGCAAAGTGTGCTTTGCCGGAGTTTAATATCTGAAAAATTTCACTTAAGTTATCGCTGGTGATAACTTTAAGTTTTACCCCGAGCGAGTCAGCAAAGCGTTTGGCTAAATCATATTCAAAGCCGGTTTTGCCATTTGGGCCTTCATAATAGGTAGTTGAGCTGTTGCGGGTGACCATAATGAGTTCACCGCTTTGCAACACATGGTTAAGGGTGTTGGGTTTAAACAGCAGGGGGATGACTTTAAAGGTCATCAGAATCACACTAATCAAAACAATTAACGCGAAACCCATTAGTCGACAGCGTGGGCTTTGTAAGGGGTTATCCATTTATAAGTGACACATTATATTTTTGCTAATTATATTTTAAAAGTTATTGCTTACTTTATTTATAGTTTAAATTCGGCCCAGATGGGGCAGTGATCAGAGGGTTTTTGCATCGCTCTAACATCATAGTCGATGCCCACATCACAACATTTATCACTCAGGCTTTTTGTTGCCATGATTAAGTCGATGCGTAGCCCGCGGCGTGGCGCTTTATCAAAGCCTTTGCTGCGGTAATCAAACCAGCTAAAACGGTCATCCACCTGTGGGTGCAATTGCCGAAAGGTGTCGCTGAGCCCCCAGTCGGTTAAGCTTTGTAGCCATTCACGCTCTTCCGGCAAGAAACTGCACTTACCGGTTTTTAGCCAGCGTTTGGCATTATCTGCACCGATGCCAATATCCAAATCCAGGGGGGCGATATTCATGTCGCCCATCAGAATTAAATTATCATCAGGGCTATACTGGCTCTGGATGAGCTGATTTAAATCGGCATAAAACTGCTTCTTGGCGGGGAATTTTGTTGGGTGTTTATTGCTGTCTCCCTGTGGAAAATAGCCATTCATGATGGTGATTATTTCACCATCAATTTCAAATTTAGCGGTGATAAAGCGGCGCTGCGAATCTTCTGTGTCACTCGCAAAACCTTTAATCACTTCCAGCGGTTTATGTTTAAACAGCAGAGCAACACCATAGTGGGTTTTCTGCCCGTGAAAGGCGCACTGGTAGCCTAAGGCTTCAATCATCTCTACTGGAAAGTCGATATCCTGTGCTTTGGTCTCCTGAATCCCAATTACATCGGGGTTATGGGTGCTAATAAGTTTTTCCAGTTGATGCTGACGCATGCGAATGCTGTTGGTATTAAAAGAGATGACTTTCATTATGTTGCTTAATTCATTTAAGGTAAAATGAGCAGCATACACTATTCTGCCCCTAAACTCTTGTGGATGCCTATGTTATCAATCACTCCAATACATGCTTATTCTGATAATTATATCTGGTTGATACAACGTGATAATGCGCCACAGGTGGTGCTGGTTGACCCCGGACAGGCTGAGCCGGTGATTGAACATATTGAAGACAATAATTTACAGCCGGTGGTGATTTTAATTACCCACCAGCACTACGATCACACCGGCGGGGTGGTGCAGCTGCTCAGAAAATATCCGGACTGTTTGCTGGTTGGACCGAGCCGAGAACCTTCCGATAAAAAGCTGGGCATCGATTTATCGGTGCAGAATTTAATAAGCCGTAAAGTGCATGCTGGCGATGCACTAAAAATACCCGAGCTGAATATTCAGTTTGAGGTACTTGAAATACCCGGACATACCCTCGATCATCTGGCTTTTTATGGTGAAGGTGTAGTGTTTTGTGGTGACCTGTTGTTTGGTGCAGGGTGCGGGCGAATTTTTAGCGGCACGCCGCAGTTATTTGCCGATTCAATCGAAAAATTAATGAAATTACCACAAGATACATTAATGTATTGTGCGCATGAGTACACAGTCGATAATTTGGGCTTTGCAAAATGGGTTGAGCCAGACTCTATCGACATAAATGAGCGCGATAAAATAGAAATGGCTAAACAGGAAAAGGGCCAGATAACTGTGCCAACGAGTATCGGGTTAGAGCTTAAAACCAATCCCTTTGTGCGCTTGCAACAACCGCAGGTGAAACAAGCGGCGGAAAAATACTCGGCTAAACCCTTAACTGAAAACTGGCAGGTATTTGCAGCGTTGCGTGAGTGGAAAGATAGTGAATATGATTAACAGTATCGATGACTTGAGATGAATTAATATAGATGTTAGTTTGCGGTATTGCTTTATAAAGTTGAAGACGTTTGCTGTAATTCGAATAATAAGTAGAAAAACGAATCAGATAAAATTAAAAAAATAATAAGCAGAGGGGGAGGGTGATGGTAAAACGAGCTCTTGTTGTAGATGATTCTAAGTCGGCACGCTTTGCACTGAAGCGCATGCTAAATACACTTCAGCTGGAAGTAGATACGGTGGAGTCTGCCGCTGATGCAATCAGCTATTTGCAGGACCACCTTCCCGATGTGATTTTTATGGATCACATGATGCCGGGCATGGATGGTTTTGAGGCGGTAAAACGCATTAAGAAAAATCCGCAAACTGCCATTATTCCCATCATGATGTACACCTCAAAAGGTGGTGATGTTTATTTAAGTCAGGCACGGGCACTGGGTGCTGTTGGCATTATTCGCAAAACCATTGCGCCAGTTGAGTTAAAAAGTTCGCTATTAGAGTTGGGCTTAATTGAAGATATGCCTCACCAGTCTACGCTTGAAGTTGAGCGTTCAGTAAATAGCCCGCAGGATAATGAAACTCAATTAGAAAAAATAATAAAAAATGCCAGTCAAAAAGATAGCACTCTTGATACTTATATAAAAGATTTGCACCGGTTAATTGATGATCAAACTATCGAATTACATAGAAGTATGTGGTTGGGTATTGAGTCAGCAAGTAATGAAATTTTCAACCGGCTAAATAGTGACTTTGAAGAAAAAATGCAGAAAATTCAGGCGGAGTTTTATGAAAAAAATGCACAGAAAAACCTTTCGTTTAAAGATAAAATTTTTCAACCGGTTTATTTAATCAGTATATTACTGTTACTATCATTAACATTTAATTTTATGTTAATGAATGATTCGCAAGACGCTGATAGTGAGCTAAAAACAACGGAGCTAACTATTGAAAATGTCGTCGATGAAACTGAAGTGCCTGCAAGCCTCATAAAAAATAAATTAATCGATGAACAAATGCAGAAAAGATTTATGCAATGGGCATCAAATAAAGTTATCGAGTATCCCTATGATGAAATTGCACTTAATGATAAGCGTTTACCTAATATTGAAGAATTAATTAAACGTGCAATAGATGCGAATTTTAAGGGCAGAATTATTTTACAGACCCATGCCGGAAATTTTTGTTTAAACATCGATCAAATGGGTAATTATAAACTGGCGGATGAAAATCTTTCAGTCGTGAATTGTGAATACATCGGTAATTATATTCAGCCGAATGATGAAGCAACCAGTCACCAGTCATTAAGTTTTGTTAATTTTCTTTCCGATACCGATGAGCTTAATCAGCAGGGAATTGCGATTGAAGTGATTAGTCTTACTCGCAAAATGGAATTGTCGAAATATCCGGAGCGCATTGAACAAACCACTGTAGATAAATGGAATCAGGCGGCACAGCTTAATAACAGAATCACGGTTATGCTGGAGCCCGATTCGGTTGATTTGTAAGCAGCCCCCCTTTAGCCTCCCTCTTTGAAAAAGAAGGGAGCATGTATTCACTTGTATATTATTAGTAGAGTACCGAACGACTTTTAGTAGTTGAGTTTTTAGATACAAAAAAATTAATCACCCAACATATCTAAAACATTAACCAGGCTGCGCTTCATACGATTAAAATATCCAGCCAACGAAGCTATTTCATCTTTACCACTGTCATTGCATTCAGCGCTATCCATCTTGCCCATGCTGACATCGTGCGCAATTTGTGATATTTCTTTTACAGATTTAATGACGATAAAGTGTAAGAATATATTTAATATCACTAGTATCCGGTTAAAAAAATCATAGTGCATTAAAAGGCCCGAATCCATTGGTCTACGGTACAATAGCGGTTATCGAGACAGCAATTGACCACAAAAGGATTCAGGCATGAAGCATCGTAACATTCTCTTAACCTTTTTACCCCACTACCGATTTCAAGATACGGTTGATCGCCACCAGGGCGATCATCGAACCCGGTCTTTACGCTGTAGGGATTAGCTTATTACATTGTTGTTTTGTCAGCTTTCGGGGCGACAATCATTACGTGATCTTGAGGTGAGTTTTAATAGTAAACAGGCGCACCATTATCATTTAGGCGCGCGTGCAATTTGTCGTTCATCGTTATCGGATGCGAATAACAATAGGCCGGTGGCCATTTTTCAAGAAACGTTTTTTTACTTGCTTGAAAAAGTGCGCGCCAACCTACCAAGCAAAGAGGCGGGTGAGTTGGTGCGGTTAATCGACTCC